>ENA-ORCY01000007-ORCY01000007.1-marine-metagenome-genome-assembly--contig:-NODE-7-length-250150-cov-10.776393_pt1 | contig 250150 bp, 229 predicted proteins | sample MGYA00248634_ERZ508507 | MGnify/ENA primary metagenome ERZ508507 (study PRJEB26178, sample SAMN06266269) | marine metagenome | isolation source: Columbia River Estuary | place: USA:Columbia River... | reverse complement strand
TTCCACTGGCGTATTTTGTCTCTAATATCATCGTTAATTAAAATTTTAGTTCTAAACTGATTAAATCAAAAGAGTGAAAAAAATATATTGTACTCCAATGATCTGCAGGGTCCCAAACCCCATACAATGTCAAGCCAGGACCTATGGAAAAATGGTCGTTAATTTGGTATCCAAGTTCAATGTTGTAGTAGGTCATGGTATTGTATTGGACAACGTAATTTGGGATTCCTTGTTTATACCGTAATACGCCGAACTTGATGTTCGAATAAACTTTTTTATCGAGGATTCTATATGCTACATATCCCCCATACACATCTGGTTGAACAAACTCAATTCGACCACCCCAATGTTTATGTAATTGTATATATGTAGCACCAACTTGAATACGGTCATTAACGTAAAATCCAAAATTTGCGGCATGATCAAACCGAGGTACATTCTTGGTGCGCGCTGAATAACCAATGAAAACTTGTTGAGCCCACGATGACTGAAGGGATACCAATATTGCTAATGAACTGAGTAGGAATTTAAGTTGTTTCATTGTATGTGCGTATTTTGGTCTAATGGTGCCACTCATTTCGGTATGAAGGCTCACCATAATTAGTATCACTTAAAAGTAGTGATTTCCATTGGTGTTGTTGGTCAGGCAGCAGTGAAGAAGGAGCGGAGCTCCGAAGTCGCTGCTGTGTAAAGGTTATGGGCGGTTGGTATCCTAGTGACTTTTGTGGTCTTACATTGTTATAGATCCATGCCCAGGCTTGTGACAGAGCATTGGCCCCTTTGATGCGCATAAAAGAGAAGGCATCACAGCTGTCCAAAATAAATTTTCGATACATTAAGTATAGGAAGAAAGGTCTGATGAAATTTTGGTATGTATTCAATCCAATCTTTGGTCATGGCACGGGCTGTTTGTTTGGTACACCAAAAATAACTATTCCAATCTGCAACCGGGTTTACTTGAGCGAAATATACTAGGTGATGCCAATGGTGCAAAGTGTCACCGCACCCGCTCCACCAAGTACTTTAAGTCCGACCGGCTATTGCCCCAATGGCATTCGATTTCGGCTTGGAAAACAAACTCATCTTCTTCTTCTTCTTCTTCGTGCTTTTTCTTTTTCTTTTTTCTCGAAGTGTATTCATCTTTCAAATTGAGTCCGTGCACTTCATTTCGAGCATTCCTTCGATTTTGATATTCAAATTCTTCACGCGCTGCGTCTTCCGCTTTCATTAGTTGAATAATCCAGCGACCCACTTTGGAATTGAGGGATTTCAAGGTGTTCAGGACATCGTCCCATTCGTCCAATTTTCGGATGTGGACATAGTCGGACAGCGTCTCATGAAACATCTCGAGGCGACAGGACATGTCGGTTAAACTGTCCTCGGTACAAGGAATGCCTTCACCGGAGTACTCTTTTATCAATTCCAATTGGTTGGACGCCCACTTGTAAATTGGCAAAAGGATCTTGCGCAATTCCACATCAACCACTTCTTCGGATTCTTGCTTCATGGCGTATTGCCGTTCCATGTCTCGTCGGCGATATTCTTGTTCGCGTTCCTGCTGTGCGAGTTTTCGCAGTTCAAGCTCATGATTGAGTTGCATGCGTTTCAATTCTAGTTCGATACTAGGGTCAGGTTGAGCCGAAATAGGTTGAATAGGAGCGGATTCCTGTAACCACCGGGCAACGGTGCTCTTGCTTGTTTCAATTTTTTCGGCGATTTCTCGAATCGAGTAGCCTTGTCGGCTGAGTTCTTTGGCTTGTTCTTTTGGATTCATGTTATTAAAAATTAAAAGGTGATAATCTGATAATTTGATAATCTGATAATCTTTAGTGTGAAGGGGGTGACTTTATCACCTTATCACCTTATCACTTTATCAGTTGATCACGGGTTCCTCGTTGATAGGATGTGATTTTTTGTACTTGTTGTATCCGAGGCGTTCAAAGGGACCTTGAACGAGATAACGACTAACGGTAGCTGAAGAAATATTGACTTTCTTTCCGATTTCGTTGGCTTCGATTCGGCTGAATTCATGGGGGAGTTTTTCAATAAAGCGTTCCATCTTCTTGTGTTTAAGCGATATTTCCAGGTTCTTAGGCATTTCAGCCATGTGAACAAGGCTGTGCTGTATGGTGTGAAGGGTAATCTGGATTGCGACCGACAAGTCGTGATCGTGGATTAGTCCTTTTGGCGGCTCAGTTCTTTTAAGATCGAAAAAATGTCTCAGGGTGGACAAAATCATGGCAATTCGGAACGTAATAAGGCCAGACCTGTGAATGGTTGCTAAAACGCGTTCTCCGGATTCCGAATACAAGACTTGTGTAAACTCGGTGAAGCGCTTCAAAAAATGTTCTTGTTGATTTGAGTTTAAACTCAATTGGACAGGGTCCTGGTACGATTGCAGCAGTTGGAATAATTCTAACATCCGTTGTCCCAGTTCGTCACAAACTTGTCCCGGGACAATGTCCCGTTGGGAAAAAACATCTTTGAATTGAGGGATACTTTTCATTGTATAGAACATGAAGCGGCTGAACAATCCGTTTTCTGTATTCGGGATGAGTCGCTTGAACTGGCCGTTAGTTCCTGTCAACATCACGGAAAGTCGAGGCTCCTCTATAACCAAATACTCGCGATTTGCTCTGCGCTGCATTTCCACAGATTCATGATGGAAGGCACAGCGAAGGACATCGCTAAAGTTGCCCCAATCCTGATTCAAAGAATTGGCAAGAGTGTCCGCTTCGGTGCTAAATAGAATCCCCATTTCATCATTCTCTGTCAGCGTATTGATGAATGAACTCGCAGAACTGTTCGCAGGTATGAATAGGAGTTTCTGCTTTGGGATGGGCAAAGACGATGGATCCTCATTTTTGGATTTCATTTCGCTCTTGCGCTCTTCATAAGCTTCTACGGCTGAGCGCGTCGACTCGATTCGGCTTAAATGAATGGGTCTCCCTATTAACCTCAGATGATTTAAAATTCCTTTACCTGCGCCTGCCGGGGCATCGATAAAAGCAAATAGGTTGGGATACACTATACGATTGTCATATAGACCGTAAATGTTGGGTAGGCAGCCGGAAATGACAGTGATGGCACCGAGCAAGAGCACATCACGCTCTTGTCTGTTGCTTCCAATGGCAACAATTGGTTTCAAACATTCTGGAATCCAGTCAAAAACAGAATCATGAATGAGGCCATCTACCGAATGGACGATGTTAGGCACAAAGAATGAATCTTCATCTTTCTCTGGATTAATAAATACCTTGCTCATCGGTCCATTGGTTTTCTCTTCGTATAGAGCTGGCCTTCCTTGCTAATGTGGCGAATCTCCTGTTGCTTGCCGCGATTCATCCAATCGTCTAAATCTCCGCGTCGAAAAAGGATTTTCTTGCCATTCTTATAGAACGGAACCTTGCGCTTACTGGTGAGTGTGTACAGCGTTTGCTTGGCAATGTGCAAGTAGGCTGCCGCCTGGTCGGCATTGAGGACCTCTTCGCGATGATCGCTTTGAATTTGTTCGTGAGAACGTTGCTCGTGCTGCTGCTCTAGCGCACTTTGTACTGCACCATTTACAATGTCTCTAATGAATGCTTGGAGATGGGAAAATGTCTTATCCATAGGTAATGATTTTCCCTTTCCCTATCAAACAAATTGCCATGCCAAATTTTACCGATGACTTGACATGTTTATCGAAGTTTTTATGAGGGTTTCGAACCCTCGGAGGTTGCGCAAAACACTGAATATCTGCGCATTATGGTACACTCTGATACAAAATGTTACATTTATTACCCAGTGAATTCCCAGTAGTGTATCATAATGCGCAATTAAATTTTTTTTTGGGTTCGTTTCCCTAAAAACATGACAACCTCCGCTAGTCAGACATCTTGTCATGACATTTAGTGTAAAACCAACCTTATTTGTTGTCAGTTTTTAGTCCAAGATGGATTCGACCCATGGCTTCGGTTTTCGTTTTATCCATCACCTTACCGTATATCTGTGTCGTGTGAATATTCTTGTGACCTAGAAGCTTTGACACAGTATAAATATCGGTTCCTTCCGCTAGCTGCAAAGTGGCAAACGTGTGACGAAAGTTGTGGAAGGTGATTTTCTTCGTGATACCAGCCTTTTGAAGCCAGCGCTGGAGTTCTGAGTAATGCGCATTGAAGTTGTAACCAGGGAAAACGAAAGATTCAGGCGAGTCACTTGGAGCGCCGAGTAAGGCTATGGCTTCATTCGATAAAGGCAGCGTTTCCTCAGATTTGGTTTTGTTCATACTGAATCTTACGAAGTAGCCCATCGATTCTGAATGTTGAACTTTTGACCAGGTCAAACTCATGATATCACCCATGCGCATTCCGGTCAAGGCCGAAAACAAGCAGGAGTTCTTCATGGCCTCAGTAGGGGTTGAAGTATTGGCCAATCGAATGAGCTCCTCCTTGGTCAGAAACTCGCGGTATGTTTCAGGCTGAGAGATGCCTTTCACCAGGTCAAAGGGGTTTTGCTTCACATGCCCCATAGCCGTTGCTTCCCTTACACATGCTCGCAGTTTATTGTAATAGCTGTAGGCCGAGCTGTCACTGATGCGCATCAAGGGTGAGTTAATGCGCGTGGCTTTATTCAACAAGAAATCCTTGTAGTCATTGATAAGCTGGGGTTTGAGTTCGCCAAAAGAACATTGTCCTTTGACAAATATTTCATATGTTTTAAAGGAAGCCACCCAACCACCATGGTTGCTAGTTTCCTTGCTTTTTTTCTCCATCTGTTGGCGGTAGAACTCCAAAAAATCATCGTATTCAGAGGATCGTTGATATCCATAACGACCGGCAATACGATCTAGCTGGCGTTCAGAAGCAATGGCCCGGGCCATCATCTCCACTTCGCGGTTGTGTTTTTTCTCAAATTCATCCCGTGGAGGATTGTATAAATACATTTCTAAGTACTCCCAACGGGTAGACAGTCCGGTCTTGGGTGAGATAATGGGTGGGTAGTAGTCTAGGAATAAGGCGATTTTACCATTGGACCTGGCTCGTTTGCGTAGCGTGACTTTCATTATATTGATTATTTAAGAATTGATTAAAAGATTTCTGAGGGATGATGCGGCGCCCCAAGACTTTGAGGGTTTGCAACCGTCCGCGCTTGATGGCTCGTTGTATGGTCCATCGGGACACGCCTAATAATGTGGCTGCTTCTTCCACACTGAGGTAATCACGGGCTTGCAGCTCCTTTAAAGGGGCAGAAAGTTTTTCCAGATTTTCCTGTGTAGCGTGAACAATCCGCTCTTGTCGCTTTCGGTCTTTGTAGGCCTTCTTCGCGCAATTGGCCGAACAGTACTGGGTTGTGGATTTGCGTGCCTCAAATAGATTTTGGCAAAACATGCAAATCTTGGGGATGGGGTCTTTACTCGCTGTCATCGTCATTTCTCCGCTTTGGTGCACAATGGTGCAGGTTGGTGCAGCATGGTGCAGATTGGTGCAACTATTTTGGTCTCGCTCCAGAATTGTTGCTCATCTGTTGCGCACCCAAAATGCCGCAACAAGAGCGCAACAAAAAGGATACAAATCGCGAAAAGAGCCAAAAATGACAGACGTCAAAATTTGACTGTAAACAACTGAAAATAAGTGTGTTGAATTTGTTTTTAGCTATCGATGCTTATCGATGCTTACACGGGTTTACTTCCCGATACAAAACCGACTAAATACGCTGGACAACAAATCGTCCGCCACAATCTCACCCGTAATGCTTCCCAGATGCTGCAAAGCCTCACGTAAATCATAGGCCACCAGTTCTCCCGATGTCGCTCCTTCCAAACCCGTATGTGCCTTCATCAGAGCATGAAGCGCTGCCTGAAGGGCTTCTGCATGCCGGGCATTGGCAATGAGCACCTCCTCGGAATGGCTCGCCCATCCGGCCTCCACCATGCCTTGGTTTAAACGGGCCTCCAAGTCGTCCATGGAGCTTCCTTCGCCCATGCAAAGCGCCTCGGGCCAATACTTCCCGTAGTCGGAGGTCCACTGGTCTGCCTTGGTGAGCACGGTAAGAATGTGGGCATCCGTCGCCTTTGAACGCAAGCTTTCCTGCAAACCTTGGGCATCGGACACGGCGGTCGTTTGCGGATCAATGAGGTGCAAGATGAATTGGGCCTCTTGAATTTTTTCCCAGGATTTTTGGATGCCCAGGCGCTCTACCGTGTCATCGCTTTCGTGCAGGCCTGCCGTATCGATGAGTCGGAATACGTGATCGCCCAACTTAAACTTTTCCTCAATGGTATCGCGGGTGGTTCCTGGGATGTCCGTGACAATGGCGCGATCCTCGTTCAGCATTCGGTTCAGGAGGGTGGATTTTCCCGCATTGGGCGCGCCGGCTAGTACCAGCGGAATGCCGTCCTTGATGGCCCGACCCAACTTAAAGGTTTGAAGCATCTTTTGAATTTCACCTTCCAACTCCGAAAGCAATGTCAACAACGCCGGCCGCTGCGCAAATTCCACATCTTCCTCCACAAAGTCCAACTCCAACTCGATCAGGGCGGCAAAGTCGATTAATTGCTGACGTAGGGCCTGCAAACGCTTCGAAATGCTTCCTTTCATTTGCCGAAATGCCAAACGGTGTGCCGAGGCCGATTCCGACGCAATTAAATCCCCCACGGCTTCCGCTTGAGAGAGGTCCAACTTGCCGTTGAAAAAGGCGCGCTGCGTGAATTCGCCCGCTTTGGCAAGCTGCGCCCCTTGCGCAAGGAGAGCGTTCAAGGCGGATTCAAGAATAAAGGGGGAGCCGTGAAAACTCAGTTCCACGACGTCTTCGCCGGTGTAGGAATTTGGCCCAGGGAAGGTGATGGCCACCACTTCGTCCAACACATTTCCCTCGACGACAAAGCGTGCAAAATGGGCATGCCTAGGGGTCCAGGATTGTATGCCTGGAAAGAAGGGTTGAATGAGTGTGAGCGCTTGGTCTCCTGAAAGTCTCAAGATGCCCAGAGCGCCAGAACCCGGTGGGGTAGACAATGCAACGATCGTATTCACAGAGCGAAGGTACGGCACGGCTTTTGCGTCGCGGAAGGCATGCCGCGCGCTCGATTCTCTTCCTGCCTTGCCCTGGGGCTCATTTTTTGGATGGCCCTATCCTGCACGGTAGACAAAGCTATTGAAGGCCAATCAAGGTGGTTCTATCGAGCCATGGCAAGCCAGTCTTTCCGCATTCCCGTGCTCGACCATGACACCTTGGGGGTGCTACATACGGGAGAAGGCCAGGATACCATTGTTTTCATTCATGGTTTTGGTCCGTATCCACGTGTTCAATGGCAACCGATGGTATGGGGCTTTGGCGACACAAAAAGCATGTATATCGTGGACCTTTTGGCCTTTGGTGAAAGCACCTCTCCGGACAGCCTAATCCACATTGATCATCAATCGGAAGCCATTGTTGCGGCGTTAGATAGTCTTGGGGTGGGAACGTATGGTCTGGTGGGACATTCGTACGGAGGCCTGGTGGCCGCGTATGTGGCGGGCGCGTATCCCGAACGTATTCAATCCTTGGTGCTCATCGATCCCTTGAATCGCTACTTTGATCTTGCGACGCTGGATAGTCTCGAAGAAGCGATGGGTCGGCCCATCGAGGAGGTTTTGTTGCCCGCGGACCTGGAGAGTTTTGATCTCATGCAAGTCCTATCCTTAAAAGATCCCCTCTATGTTCCAGAATTTGTCAAGCAGCGTGCCATTGACAATATCTACGCAGAGAACGTGGTCCAGCGTCAGGGATTGTTGCACGCAATAGAGAAGGATGCGCCTAATTTGGTGACCACTTTGGCGGGATATTCAGGACCTACTCTGCTTCTTTGGGGTCGAGAGGATGCCATCTTTCCGGTCAAAAACGGGGAGCGCATGCTTTCAGATTATCCTGACGGCACCTTGAAAATAATTGAAAAGTCGGGACATACGCCCCACATGGAGCGTCCCTTTGAAGTCTTGGAGGAGCTTAAATCATTCTATTTGAGCGTCCTACGAGAAAAATAGTTGGACGTTTATGCAAATCGGGGCGATTTTTGTCCTTCCTCCAAGCCGTCACCGTTTGGCTTTTGATGTACTCAGTTTGGGTGGAAAGGTCGCAGGCCACGCAGAGGTGTAGGTCGGGCCCCAAATTTTGTAGGGCTTCCTCGAGGACCTTTTCATTTCGGTAGGGAGTTTCGATAAATAGTTGGGTTTGTCCTTGCCGGACCGCGCGCTCCATGGCGGACCATTGGCGTTTCCGTTCGCCGCCGTCATGTGGGAGGTAACCCAAAAAAGAGAAAGATTGCCCATTGAATCCAGAGGCCATGAGTCCGAGTAATATGGAGGAAGGGCCAACCCATGGGATAACCCGAATCCCCGCTTCATGGGCCGCTTCAATGATCCGACTGCCTGGATCGGCTACTCCCGGCACGCCCGCATCCGAAATCAAACCCATCGAGGTGCCGGCGAGGCATGGAGCGAGCATAGATAGGCCTTGGCGCTCAGGATGGTGCTTGTCCAAGGGGTACAATTGATGCTCCGAAACGGGTACTTCGGGCGCCAAAATTTTTAAATGAGCCCGGGCGGTTTTGGGGGTCTCCACAATCCAATGCCGGAGGCTAGCTGCCGTGGCGTGCACTTCTGACGGAAACACACGGGCTGCGGACCCATCCCCTAAGGGCACAGGAAGGAGGTGCAATGCGCCTAGGTCCATTGCTCCAACCAATCTTCTGAGGCTTGCGCCAACAATTGATATACGTGCTCAAAACCGTGATCTCCTCCGTAATACGGATCTGGAACGGGCTTATTTTCCCCAGGGAACGAAACGTCCAACATCAATTGAACCTTGGCCAAATGGGACGGATTATCCGTAAGTCGGCAAACGTTGACGTGGTTGGAGCTATCCATCACAAGAATGTGGTCAAATTCCTCAAAATCAGCCGTGGAAAAAGCCCGCGAACGTTGGCCTGAAATGTCTACACCATGGCGCAAGGCAGACGCTTGAGATCGGGGATCGGGGGCCTGCCCCGCATGGTAATCGGATGTGCCTGCGGAGTCGACCCTCCATGCAGCCGATGCCGCACCGAAGCGCTGTTGAAGGGCATGACGAAAGACCCCTTCGGCAACCGGGGAGCGGCAAATATTCCCTAAACAGACGAAGAGGACAGACCGGGGGCTCATCCCACCAGATTCAACTTCTTTTTGATGTCGTCGACATACGTGCGGAAACGTTTATCCGTTTCAGCCAAGTTGCTTACCGTGCGGCAAGCGTGGAGGACCGTGGCATGGTCTTTATTTCCACATTGAGCGCCAATAGCGGCCAAACTGTTTTTGGTGAGCTGCTTCGAGAAATACATGGTGAGCTGACGCGCCTGCACAATCTCACGCTTTCGCGTCTTGCTCTTCAGCAGCTCCATGGGCATGTCAAAATAGTCGCAGACCACTTTTTGAATAAAGTCCACACTCACCTCACGGGTCGTATTCTTGACAAACTTGTCAATCATTTGCTTCGCGAGTTCCACCGTGATTTTCTTGCGATTTAAGGAAGATTGGGCGAGGAGCGAAATCAAAGCACCCTCCAGCTCACGGACATTGCTGGTAATGCTGTAGGCCAAGTATTCTACCACATCGCTCGGCATTTCAATGCCATCTGCGTAGAGTTTTTGACGAAGGATAGCGATTCGTGTCTCCAAATCAGGGCGTTGCAAGTCGGCAGACAAGCCCCATTTGAAGCGAGAAAGCAAGCGTTGCTCCATGCCCTGAAGATCGACAGGAGCGCGATCGGACGTAAGAATCACTTGCTTGCCTTGCTGGTGCAAGTGGTTGAAAATCTCAAAAAACACGTCTTGCGTCTTTTCCTTTCCGCTGAACGATTGCACATCATCCATGATGAGTACATCGATCAATTGGTAGAAATGGACAAAATCGTTTTTCGTGTTATTTCGGATTGCGTCAATAAACTGCTGGGTGAAACGCTCGGCAGAGACGTAGAGTACCGTTTTCTCTGGGAAGCGGTCTTTGATTTCAATACCAATGGCGTGCGCTAGATGGGTTTTCCCGAGCCCGACGCCTCCATAGATCAACAAAGGATTGAAGGACGTACCTCCTGGCTTTTGGGCTACCGCATACCCGGCAGAACGGGCTAAGCGGTTGCAATCGCCTTCAATGAAGTTCTCAAACGTGTAGTTTGGATTGAGCTGGCTCTCAATGTTCACCTTTTTGAGTCCGGGGATCACAAAGGGATTTCGGATACCCTCCTCACCGCCGATGCGCGCAGGGAGCGACACCTGTGGGTTTTCAATGGGACCTCGGTTGGAGCTTGGAATGTCGACTTTATTGACGTCCAAGTGCGCCGTGTCCTGGTCCATCACAATGGAATAGACGAGGCGAGCATCGGGGCCGAGTTCTTTTGTTATAGCGGATTTGAGCAATTTGATGTAGTGGGCCTCAAGCCATTCGTACACAAATTTGCTTGGCACCTGCAGGGTGATGACCTTGCCCTGGAGCTTGACGGGCCGAATGGGAAGAAACCATGTCTTGTATGCTTGAGGACTAATGTTGTCCTGAACATAGGTCAGACAGTTTCTCCAGACGGCTTCAGCAGTTCGCTCCATCGTGCGTATTAATCGTTTAAGTTTAGGGTCCTGAAAGAACGGATTCGCGCACCGAAAGGGGGAGAGTTGCGACACGTTCTTAGGGTTCACGAAAGTGTCAATTAAATCCGTTGAAAAAAAATTGTTTGGGTATTGATTTTAAAGTTTTTTTTGTTCATGACCCACTTTGGTTAGGCTTCTTGAGTCTCAATAAAAAAACAATTAAACCACTGATAATTAGGAACTAAAGGTATAAATAAATGTTTGTTACAACATGGAAAACACGTATTCGGTACGCCGAAACGGATCAGATGGGTTACTGCTATTACGGCAACTATGCGGTCTTCTTTGAGATGGGTCGCGTAGAGGCATTGCGCTCGATAGGAATACGTTACCGCGACCTCGAAGATGAAGGAATCATGTTGCCAGTGGCGCACTTGGACATTCAGTATAAAAAACCCGTTCGCTACGACGATGAAATCACCGTCGAAACCACCATCACAGAATACCCTACCGGGACCCGTTTGCTTTTCTCCTATTCCATATTCAATGAAGCGGGTGAATTAACCACAACGGGCCACGCCGTGCTTGTTTTTGCATCCACCCAGACGGGGCGACCCTGTCCGGCACCTAAATCCGTGTTGGAGGCCTTGGCCCCTTTCTTTGGGCAAGCGTAAAACTCAAGGGCGCACGTAGAGACGGAACGTCGAACCATCCCCCCTTTGGATGGCATAGATTCCCGCAGGGAGAGCACTCGCGTCTAGCGTCGCTCCAGCTCTCCAAGTCAAGACCCTTCGGCCTTCCATGTCGAATGCCATCCCTTCTACATCGGTGAAGTCTAGCCTTGCGTTCCCGGCCACCCAGCGGTCGGAGGCAGTGCCCGAGGAGGGCAGGTCTTCAGGTTGTCCCACTTGGGGACTTAGGATGTTGCGCGCGGCAAAATTCAAGTGAAGCAACGACGCATTTTGTCCTCCGTTGAGCACGGTGTCTGCCAAAAGCATCCAATTGGCGGCTTGGGGCATGGTCATAAACGAGCTGAAGTTGTACATGGATTCGAGCACGATTCGGTCCATGGCATCTGGGCCAAGACTCACCATACTCACCCCAAGTGGATCGGCAAAGACATCTGTGTGACTGTAAATGCTTGAAAACGTCAATTGGCTGTAATCCTTGGTGCTGAAGCCCATTCGGCCTCCCCAAAAAGGATTGTGGCCGTCCCAATGGAAGATGTATTGGTGTCGCCAGGTCTCCCATCGGTAGGAATGGCTCATGGCAAAGTAATCGCAAAGGGCCTCCTCAAGGCATTCGCGCTCCGTCCCATTCACCGTGAAAGGAGCAGCGGCGTGAGAAAGTGCATGTCCATATTCATGGGCGATGACATCCGAATCCTCGGCATCGTCTACGCCTCCTTCACCAAAAAGTAATCGAGGCGGATTGGTGGCCCGATCAAAGGCCGAATTGTCGATCCCATTGAAGGCATTGACATCCACGGGAATCGCATAGGTGATGAGGCTCCCAAATCCCAAACTGTCCAAACGCGATCGGATTCGTTCAATGTGGTAGAGTGCATTCGTCATCTCAAATCCGGCATCCGACCTGGAAAAAAAGAAATCGCTCTGAGCCTGTGTGGGGATAGCGACCACCGGTGCATCCAATTCTTGAATCACTGCAGCGGAATTCTCGAGCGTAAAGAATCCATTGCTGTACGTCAGGCCCACGGACACGGTGTCACGCAGGGGGTCGAGCACCGCCGTATTTTGGTCGTTGTCATCGATGTACGCCCCACCATAGGTCACGCCGGCACGTGCCAACGGATCGGGCCGAAATACCAGGGCTCGGCCCACACTATCCGTGGCATGCAGCAGCATGTCGCGGGTTTGCAGTGCTTCGCCGCTGAACGCATCGAAGGCCGTTCGTTCCCAACTACGGGGATGGGATGCTTCCCGATCACTCCATCGAATCCACCTCCATTGCCCATCGACCCACAAGGCGGCCTGGGCGGAAATAGGTGGAAGGGAGGTCGGAACGTCCTGAATGTCCGCCCACTGTGCTCCGCGCAAGGTGTTTTGGCGGTCGACAAAGAAGAGGAGCTCGGCGCCGTGGAGTGGAAGCCCCCCAAACTGAGCTTGAAAACGGTGGTGCCAGCCTCCAGGGCTTTCGAAAGTAGCCTGCCATGCCCATTCAATGGGAGCGGGAGCCTCCGCCTGATTCGCCCACCAATCAAAGGCCTCCGAGGCCGAATTGCTGGACAAAGAGACCCGAGGAAACTGCTGTTGCTGCGCCACGTCCCATCCTTGTGCCCAAGACGGTGCGGCGACCACCCAGGTGAAGAGGAGCAATAGACATCTCATATGTTAAAGGTAGCAGGGAGGTAGATATCCACGGTGTTGTCCTCGATGTGTTCCGGTAGTTCTTGAATCCCTGAAGGGCGCTCCGACGCCAGGCTGCGAACGGCGTTCAATGGGATCGTTGGGGCTTTCACGCCCGCACCCAATTCAATCGGACTGCGCAGGATGCGGATTTCATCCCACAGCCCATGATCCATTAGGCCCTGTAAAGTGGATGCACCCCCTTCAACGAAAATGCTACGTAGACCGCTTTCACGGGCAAACCGTTGAAACGCTTCCCAGGGCTTGGGATGGCGTTTCGCAGCCCAAATTTTCCACCCTTCTTCCACATCCCAAGTTCCCCGTGTAGACCACAGAATGCGCTGGGGTTGAGGGCCCGAAACTTCGCGCACCGTCAAGGCGGGCTCATCGGCTACATAGGTGCCCCAGCCAACGAGGATGCCTGCTTCTTCGCTTCGCCATTGGTGGACCCATCGGCGGGAAGCCTCATTGGAAATGCGGTAGGGGCCTGGATGTTCGATAGTTCGGATGCCGTCGATGTACCCATCCGCACTTTCGGCCCATTTGAGCACGAGGTAGGGCCTACCCGTTTGGATGGCATGAAAAAAGCGGCGGTTAAGCCACCGGCAGGCCGCCTCTTCGATGCCGACCGTGACCGAAATCCCCGCCTCGCGAAGCCGTGCAATGCCTTGGCCGCTCACCAATGGATTGGGGTCTACCGTGCCGACGACCACTTCGCCTATGCCGGCTTCTATCAGGGCGTCTGCGCAGGGTGGCGTCTTGCCCCGGTGGGCGCATGGCTCGAGGTTGACATACATGGTGGACTGAGAGAGTAGGGCGCGATCTTCCGCGGCCAAAGCGCGCAACGCTTCGATCTCCGCATGGGCTTGCCCTGATCTGTGGTGATACCCCTCTGCGAGCACACGGCCTTCATGCACAATCAGAGCCCCCACCCAAGGGTTGGGGTGAACATAGCCGCCGGCCTGTTGGGCGAGCGCTAAACAACGTAAAATCCCTTCTGAATGTGTCATGCTGCGAAGGTACATCCCTACCTTTATCCAATGACCCGCTCGGACTTTCATGCACACTTTCATTCTACCCTTGAAGCGGCAGGAATACCCCTGGAAGAAGTGCGGGCCTTGTGGGCGCGTTGGACCGAATGGGCCGGGGAGAGCCGATTGGGTTACGCGCTTCGGGACCCCCATGAAACAGTCCCGGAGGTGGAGCGCCATCTCGAGGTCCTACGTCGATTGGCGGCGTTGGAGCCCTGGGCACACATTGCCGGCGTGGTCGATTTTGCAGGACTCCAGCTCGGCATCGATCGCCGCGCGTTAATCCCTCGGCCCGAAACAGAAGAACTTCTGGGTTTCCTGCTCGCCAAGCATCCCGAGAATGCGCCCCTGCGCGCCCTGGATTGGTGTACCGGTAGCGGTTGTTTGGCCTTGGGCATGAAGCATGCCCGGCCAGCCTGGGATGTGGCGGGCTGGGACGCAAGCGCAGATGCCCTGGCCCTCGCTCGCTCCAACGGACGCCGCACCGGGCTCGACATCGCTTGGAGCGAAATGTCGCTCACGGATGCCCCCTCCGGTTCCAGCCATTCATGGGATATCATGGTCTCCAATCCCCCGTATATCCATCCGGATGAATCGGAGGGCTTGGATGCGAGCGTCCGGGATTATGAACCTGCGATGGCCCTCTTTTCGCCCATGGAGGACGTCTTGTTCTTCTATCGGCACATCGCTGTCTGGGCGGACTATCAACTTCGCTCGGGGGGCGTGCTTTGGTTGGAATGCCATGCAAACCACGCGGCCGCGACTTCGCAGCTTTTTGCCGATGCTTCGAGGTGGAGCCACGTTCAAATCCACCGAGATTTTTGTGCAAAAGAACGCTTCGTGACCGCCCAAAAGCTCTGAGCAGCCCCTATTTTTGACCTATGAGTCTCGACCGAATCCAGACATTGCGTGCAGAATTGCACGAACACAACCGACGGTACTACGTGGACGATGCCCCAAGCGTCTCCGATGCAGCCTTTGACGCGTTGTTGCGGGAATTGCAGGACTTAGAGGGGCAGTTTCCCGAGTCCTTTGATCCCAATAGCCCGACCCAACGCGTGGGGGGGATGGTGGTCAAATCCTTCGAGGCGGTGCCGCACAAACGCCCCATGTTGAGCTTGAGTAATTCCTACAGCTCGGAAGAATTGATCGAATTCGTTGAACGTGCCGAAACCAGTGCGGGTGAGCCCGTCACGTGGAGTGCGGAACTCAAGTACGACGGTGTGGCCATTTCCCTGTGGTATGAAAACAGGCAGTTGGTCCGAGCCCTCACTCGAGGGGACGGGGAGAAAGGGGACGACGTGTCGGTGAACATTCGGACCATCCCCTCCATTCCGCTCACGTTGCCCCCAGATGCCCCCCAAGAACTTGAGGTTCGCGGGGAGGTGGTTTACACCTTTGAGAAATTTGAAGCCCTTAATGCCCGCCGTGCGGCGGCAGGACAGGACACCTTTGCCAACCCACGAAATGCGGCAAGCGGAACGCTCAAAATGCAAGATTCGGCGGAAGTGGCACGACGGGGCTTGTCCGCCTTCATCTATGCCGTGTATTCCGAGGATCGGCAATTTGAAAGCCATCGGGTAGCGTTGGAGGCTATTCGCGGGTGGGGCTTTCCCACCCCTTCGCGGGAACATCGGTGGGTAGAGAGCTGCGCCCAGGTGGCAGATATCCAAGCATTTTTAGCTTATTGGGATGGTGCTCGACAACATTTGCCCTTTGCCATTGACGGCGCTGTGATCAAAATGGAATCCACGGCCCTTCAACAGCGTTTAGGCAGTACAGCGAAGTCCCCACGTTGGGCGATGGCCTACAAATTCAACGCGGAAAAGGCGCTCACACCACTGCAGGATGTCGTATACCAAGTCGGGCGCACCGGGGCCATAACACCCGTGGCGGTCCTAGAACCTGTTTGGCTATCTGGCACGGTGGTTAAACGCGCGTCCATTCACAATGCCGACCAAATAGCCAAATTGGATCTTCATTTGGGAGATTGGGTTTCCGTCGAAAAAGGGGGTGAAATCATCCCGAAAATCACGGAAGTTGACCACTCCAAGCGTCCAGCAGGGGCACTTCCCGTGGTCTTTTTAAGTCATTGCCCCGATTGCGGAACCGGCTTGCAGCGCAGAGAAGGGGAAGCCCAGCACTTTTGCCCCAACACAGATGGGTGCGCCCCCCAAATTAAGGGCCGCCTGGAGCATTTTGTCCACCGCAAGGCCATGGACATTGAGGGCATTGGAAGCGAAACAGTCGACCAATTGGTTGATTTGGGGCTGGTGCAATCGCCCGCAGATCTCTTTGACCTCCGTGGGGAGGATTGGGCCCGCTTGGACAAATTCAAAGAAAAGTCCATTCAAAATGCCCTCGATGGGCTCGCAGCGTCGAAAGAGGTTTCATTTGAGCGAGTCCTTTTCGCTTTGGGAATTCGCCATGTCGGCGAAACCGTTGCGAAGAAGCTTGCCAAGCATTTCGGGAGCATGGAGGCCCTTTCCGCCGCCTCACTGGAAGCCCTGGAAAACGTTGGAGACATCGGTCCCATGATCGCGGCGAGTGTAGGCGACTACTTCACTGATTTAGCGCACCTCCGGGAAGTGGACCGTCTTCGCGCACACGGACTTGCCATGAACTACCAAGCAGCCGAAGGCGCGTCCGATATTCTGGGCGGGAAAACCTTTGTCATCAGTGGGGTCTTTACCCACTTTACTCGGGATGGCATCAAAGCCGCGGTGGAGCAAAATGGAGGACGCATCGCGAGCTCTGTCAGTGGAAAAACCGACTACTTACTGGCCGGGGAGGGGGTGGGTCCTAGCAAGCGCACCAAGGCCGAAGCCCTCGGCGTAACTTGGCTCACTGAAGAAGCATTTATAACATGGATTGGCTCTACCGAATAAGCGCCGGCTACCGAGCCCGGCAATGGAACAAGGCGGCGCAGCGCAGCGTGGCACACCTTCCCTGGAAAGGGTGGGCCCATGCACGCCGTATCGGTATCCTCTTTGATGCGCATGCCCATCGATCCGATCTTGAAGCATTGCGAGCGGTCGTCGCCCAAATGAAGGCCCAGCAACGAGCAGTGACCCTTTGTGGTTGGACGGGTCAGATGCGTCCCAAAAACGTCCTCTACAACGGCCGGCAGCTGATATTCATCGATGACTTTACGTGGCAAGGGCAGCCCGAAAGCGGAAATGCCCTTGAGTTCATGCAAACGGAATTTGATGTGCTGATTTGCTTGCACCGCAGTCCAGGGACACCCTTGGATGAATTAGCCAGCCGAAGCCCGGCTGGACTGCGCATCGGTGGTGCAGGGAACCAAGACTTTTATGACCTTTGCATGCTGCCCGATGGCAGTGACTACCAGACCTATGTCGATTCACTCAGCGCTTGGCTGACTAAAATTGCCCCCACCACATGACCTCCGCCCCCCGCCACAATCCCTTTCACGGCACAGGAGTTGCCTTGGTAACCCCTTTTGATGCCTCCGGCCATGTTGACTTTGCTGGACTTCGTTCGCTCGTCACCCATTGCATTGCAGGGGGGGTGGACTTTTTGGTGGCCTTGGGGACAACCGGGGAGTCTGCCACACTTAGCAAAGCCGAAAAAGCGGCCGTGGTGGACAGCATTTTAGAGGCCAATGCGGGGCAGTTGCCCGTGGTACTCGGCGTTGGAGGCAACGACACTCGGGAGGTGGTCTCCGCCTTGAAGTCCGTCCCGGCGGGCATCGACGGCATACTTTCCGTCTCGCCATATTACAACAAACCTAGCCAAGAGGGTATCTACCAGCATTACTGCCAGGTAGCCGCCGCGACCACGTTGCCTATCATCCTTTATAATGTGCCCGGTCGAACCTCCTCCAATGTGACGGCTGCCACCACGGTGCGCATCGCCCAAGACTGCCCGAATGTAGTCGCCGTGAAAGAGGCAAGTGGCCAAATGGAGCAAATCATGGCCATCCTAGATCAGGCCCCCGAGGGCTTTGAAGTGCTCTCGGGTGATGACAACCTGACTCTCCCGATGATTGCCTGTGGTGCCACCGGGGTCATTTCCGTGTCGGGCCAGGCATTTCCCGCCATTTTTAGCCAATTGGTCCGAGATGCGCGCGCCCAGAATCTATCGGCGGCTCGGAAGGGCCATTTCGCCTTGTTTACGCTGACTCAGGACCTTTTTGCAGAAGGCAATCCAGCGGGAGTGAAGTCTGCGTTAGCCCATCTGGGAATCTGTGGCCCCGCGGTGCGCTTGCCGCTCTGGGGGGTGAGTGAGGTCTTGGACGCCAAAATGGCCGGGCATGTCGCGCGACTGCGGTCTGGTATTTGAATAGTCCCCCTGAATAATGCAACGTACCTTTGCCTCCATGCGAAACATCGCCTTTCTATTTCTTTCAGCCATCCTACTTGCGGGCTGTGGCGAATACCAAAAAGTGCTCAAAAGCGGGGATCCCGCCTTTAAATTCACCAAAGCGGTCGAATACTATGAGGCCGGCCAATGCAACAAGGCCTACCCACTATTCGATGAGTTAATGTCGGCCTACCGAGGAACGACTCGGGCCCAAGAGGTCTACAAGTTCTATGCGCAGACGCTCTACTGCCAAAAGGACTACATCTTGGCAGGCTACCATTTCAAGCGATTTTCTCAAACTTTCCCAAACCACGAATTTGCTTCGGAGGCGGCGTACCGAGCGGCCTATTGCTTTTATCTCGAAGCGCCGGTGTCCAGCTTGGATCCAGCCTACACCTACAAGGCGATGGACGAATTGCAGCTTTTCATCAATACGCACGAAGGAAGCCCGTACATCCCGGAGGCCAACGGGTACATCGATGAGTTGCGAGAGCGTTTGGAGAAGAAGGCATTTGACATTGCCAAAGGCTACCACCACCGTCAGTTGTATAGCTCGGCGGTGACATCCTTGAATGTCATGCTTTCGGAGTATCCCGATTCACCCTACCGAGAAGAAGCCTTGATGCTTCGTTTGGAATCCGCCTTTAAATTGGCCGAAAACTCCATCCAGGACAAGGAAGCTCAACGCTACAAGGAGGCCGAAACGGCCTACTTGGAATTCATGGATGCCTACCCCGAAACCCCTTACCTGAATCAGGCCGAAGCCTATTACGCAAAGATTCAAGCGTTTTTGCAAAAAGAATCGTAATTTTGCCCTCCTAATAATAGACCATGGACAAGAACCATCTTCAAGCCAGCAAGACCACCAAGACGTTAGATTTCAACGAATTGGATCAAAGCACGGGCAATATTTATGAAGCAATTTCTGTGATCTCTCGCCGCGCTGAGCAGATTAACGAAGGCATTCGTGCCGAGATCAACGAGAAATTGGAAGAGTTTACCACCTTCACGGACAGCTTGGATGAGGTGTTCGAGAACCGTGAGCAAATCGAATTTTCGAAGCAGTACGAGGCATTGCCCAAGCCCCATGCGATGGCGGTGCACGAGTGGTTGGATGGCAAGATCTACATGCGCTATCCTGACGCAGAGGAGACCCCCAATGCATGAGCTCCCTCGCGGGTAAGCACGTCCTTATTGGAATTACAGGAGGCATAGCCGCCTATAAACTTCCGTTTCTTGTTCGCCTGCTGCGCGCTCAAGAAGCGGAAGTTCGCATTTTGATGACCCCTTCCGCCGAGGAATTTGTCACCCCTTTAACGTTGGCGGCCCTTTCGGGCCAAGCGGTGCACCATCATTTGGTGGATCGTCAAGCAGATCAAACGGCTTGGAACAACCACGTGGCCCATGCAGAATGGGCCGACCTGATGATCATTGCTCCGGCCACAGCCAACACCCTAGCCAAAGCAGTGCAGGGCCTATGTGACAACCTGGTGATGGCCACTTACTTAAGTGCGAAATGTCCGGTGTTGTGGGCCCCCGCGATGGATTTGGACATGTACCAACATCCGGCAGTCCGGCAAAACCTTGAAACCTTGTCTGGTTGGGGGCAGTTTGTGATGGATAGTCCGTCAGGCCCACTCGCATCGGGCTTATTGGGAGCTGGGCGCATGGCGGAACCGGAGGCCATTTTCCAGCAGGCTCGCCGTATGCTTTGCTCCAATCACTCTCCTTGGCGTGGGAAAAAAATCTTATTGACCTCCGGACCAACGCAAGAACCGATAGACGCCGTTCGCTTTGTAACCAATGGGTCCTCGGGGCGGATGGGGAATGCGTTTGCGTTGGCTTGGAGTGCATTGGGAGCGGAAGTGACGTGGGTTCATGGGCCCTCTTCGGTGCAGACGGCCGCGCTGCCTGGGGTGCATTATATTCCAGTGAAAACGGCGGATGCCATGCTTCAAGCGTGCCAGGCCGTTGCAGATGAGCAAGATGTCATGGTCTTCTCCGCTGCGGTAGCCGATTATAAACCGTCCAACCCGCTCCCTGGAAAATGGAAAAAAGCGCAGGGTCCGCTTGCCATTCAGTGGGACGAGAATCCGGATGTCATTCAAACGGTGGCCGCCTCAAAAAAACCGCATCAGCGCATTCTTGGTTTTGCGTTGGAATCCACCTGGGATGAAGCGGAAGCGCTTCGTAAGTGCACCGCAAAACATGCAGATGCCATCGTGCTCAACCAAGCGGGCGATCCAGAAGGAGGAATGCATACGGAAACGAATCGGGTGGCGTTAATTTCACAGGCCGGAATAAGCCCATTGCCTGTGCAGTCCAAAGAGGATCTTGCTTGGGCCATATTGGACTGGATGGTAACAACATGGAAGTTTTGATTGCACGCACACATTTCATCCTTGGGATGTTCCTGGTACTTGGTTTCGGGGTGCAGGCCCAAGAATTTTTCGTGGACGTCAAGGTGCAGGCCCCGAAGGTTCAAACCAATGATCGTCAAGTATTTACAAATCTTGAAACGTCCCTACGGAACTTTGTCAATCAGCAGGCGTGGAGCCAAATCTCCTACGAAGACAAAGAGAAAATTCGGGGCTCCATCGTTATTACCATCAGCGATTACGACCAAGGCACGGGCCTGATGGCGGGCAATTTGCAATGCCAATTTGCCCGACCTGTGTTCATGACGGACTACCAATCTCCTACGTTGACGTTCTTGGATGGCGATGTGAGTTTTACCTACCGCAGCAATGAAGTCTTGGATTTTAACCCAGGCAGGCATGGGAACAACCTCACCGCGGTGACGGCCTTCTACTGCTACATTGCGTTGGGCTTGGACGCCGCTTCTTTTAGTACCCAACAAAACAACTTCTTTACCCAAGCGCAGATTGTGGCGGCCAATGCCGCCTCAGCGGGTGCAGGTGGGGGATGGGATCGCTTTACTTCGAGCCGAAATCGCTTTTGGCTGATTGAAGACCTCATGAATCCCGCGAATGCCGAATTCCTCACGGCCTGGTACGACTACCACAGAAAGGGGATGGACCGCATGCACGATCCCAAACAGCAGATGGCCGCGAAAGAGGCCATTTCGGGGGCTGTGATGTCCCTTCAAGCGATCCATACACGACAACCGAATATCTTCTTATTGCGCTGGTTTTTTGACACGAAATCAGACGAAATTTTACAGGTTTTTGGCGATGGTCCGCGCTTCCAAAGCGATGAGCTTATCAAGGCGCTCAAGGCCATGGATGCTTCGAACGCATCTAAGTATTTAAACATGGGGCGCTAAGTCGCTTTGATGTAATTTTCGGGTTGCTATGCTGTGCGCCCTCCGAATTCAGAATTTTGCCCTTATCCACACGCTGGATCTCACGGTAGAGCCAGGTTTCACCGTTTTAACGGGTGAGACCGGTGCAGGAAAATCCATCCTCCTCGGGGCCTTGCAATTGGCATTGGGTGGCCGAGCGGACGTGCAATCCCTGGCCCTCGATGGACAGAAATGTGTGGTGGAAGCCGACTTTCGGCTGCTACCCGAACGCTGGGCTGCGCGTTTGGAGGAGGCAGATGTAGATTTTGCAGCGACCACCACGCTGCGTCGGGAGATTTCGGCGGCAGGGAAGTCCCGAGCCTTCATCAACGACACCCCTGTGCGACTGGAGGTGCTCAAGGAGATTTCGGAGCAGCTGATTGACATCCACAGCCAGCGCGACAGTGCATTTTTATCCCAGCCCTCTTTCTTGGCCGAATTTCTCGACGCGTATGCCGGTTTGGACCAACAGGTTCAGCGCTACCATATGGCATGGACGGATTCGAAGATGGCCGACAAGGCCTTGATGGAACTTGAAGCGGAATTTGGCGCGGGGTTTGACGCGGACTACACCCAATTCATGTGGGAGGAGGTCAGCCAAGCGAACCTCCGGGAAGACGAAGAAGAGACGTTGCGTGAAGAATTGACGTGGTTGTCCAACATGGAAGCCATTCAATGGACCTATCGGGAGGCCCGTGCCGGCCTTGAAGAGGCGGGCGGAGCCCTCGAGCAATTGGGCGCCTTTAAATCCGCCTTGGACCGCCTTGCGCGCATGTCCAACCACTTTGAGGCAGCACAAGAGTTGGCGGCCACGTTAGATATCACCGCGCAGGAAGCCCTTCGTGAATTGGAAAATCAGGGAGACCGTTTGGAGTTGGATCCACAGCGCCTGGCAGAGGTGGAGGCGCGCTTGGCCCTGATCGATCAACTCCAACGGAAGCACCGGGTAGGAACCGTCCCAGAACTTCTAGCTCTTTCCAGCCAGTGGGAAGCCCAATTAGCACGACATGGCCAAGCCGAGGAGGAGCGCTCCAAAGCACAGCAGCGATGCGCCACAGCGAAAACCCACTTAAATGCCGAAGCAGAGGCCTTGCACGCGGCTCGGATGAAGGCCGTCCCGCATGTTCTTACTTCCTTGCACGAGACCCTTGCGGAGGTCAATATGGGAGAGGCGCGCATCGAGATTCGTCCAGAAACATTGACTTCGTGCACCACCTATGGGGCATACCGGTATGATTTGTTCTTTACAGCCAATCCGGGGGCGGCCCCTCAGCCGGTTCACAAAGTGGCGAGTGGTGGGGAACGCAACCGCTTGATGCTCGCGTTAAAGGCGCTTTTTGTTCAAGGTCGCGGACTCCAGACCATTCTCCTAGATGAAATTGACACCGGGGTGTCGGGGGGCACGGCTGCCCGGGTAGCCGATGTTTTCCGCCGAATGGCCAAAGATGTTCAGTTGATCGCCATCAGCCACTTGCCTCAAGTTGCGGGGGCGGGGACGCATCATTGGCGGGTAGAAAAGTGGGTTGAAGCGGGGCAGACCCATACGGGCTTGAAAGTTTTGACAGGCTCCGAACGAGAGGAGGAGGTCGCGCGGCTTTTGGCTGGGGAAGAGATTACGGAAACGGCACGCGCCCAAGCGCGTAGTCTTTTGACGACATAACCGATATTTGCACAACATAAACACGAGACATGAATCAACTACTAGCAGGTAAGAAGGGCATCATCTTTGGCGCCTTAAACAGTGAATCCATCGCTTGGAAAGTGGCCGAACTCTGCCATGCCCAAGGCGCTCAGATTGTTTTGACCAATGCACCCATGGCGATGCGCATGGGCGAAATCAACCAACTCGCCGAAGCCATTGGTGCGCCGGTTATTGGGGCAGACGCGACGAGCTTGGAAGACTTGAACAACCTTCTCGACCAATCTGTGGCCCATTTTGGTGGCAAGATTGACTTCATTCTACACAGCATTGGCATGAGTGTCAACGTGCGAAAGAACCGTCCTTATACGGATTTGAATTACGATTTCTTGCACAAGGGATGGGATGTTTCAGCCGTGAGCTTTCACAAGCTGCTGCAAACAGCCTATCAAAAAGACTGCATCAACGATTGGGGCTCTGTGCTCGCATTGAGCTACATGGCCGCCCAGCGTTCGTTCCCTGACTACAACGACATGGCGGAAAACAAAGCCTACCTGGAGTCGATTGCGCGCAGTTTTGGCTACCATTATGGCATCAAGCGTAAGGTGCGTATCAATACGATTTCTCAGTCTCCCACTTTGACCACGGCCGGCAGTGGGGTGAAAGGCTTCATGGGTTTCTTGAATTTTGCGGAAAAAATGAGTCCCTTGGGCAACGCGACGGCCGAGGATTGTGCCAACTACTGTGTGGCCATGTTCTCGGATTTGACCAAGCGCGTCACGATGCAAAACCTCTACAACGATGGAGGTTTCAGCATGATGGGTGTGAGCCAAGAAGTGCTCGACCGCTACCTCGACGCCGAAGAATAAGCGCTGGTCTTCCCCCGAATAAAAAAGCCCGTGGATTTCCGCGGGCTTTTTTTACATCCCTGTATGTCTTTTAAAATTCGGACTTCGCGTGAAAACGAAGCTTGTCAAACTTCTCTTGAGACATTTGCAAGCTAAAGGCAGAGTCCGCCAAAAAGACCAATCGGCCGTATTTGTCCTCTGCGAGGTAGCGCGTCTTGAACTTTTTGAATTCTTCCAGCTGAGCGGCATCGTCCGACTGGATCCACATGGCCTTGTAGGCTTGGAATGGCTCGTATGCGCACTTGGCTCCGTATTCATGTTCGAGGCGGTATTGGATGACCTCATACTGGAGGGCGCCCACGGTACCAATGATCTTCCGGCCATTGCTAATCAAGGTGAAAAGCTGGGCTACGCCTTCGTCCATCAATTGGTCCACTCCTTTGGCCAATTGCTTGGATTTCATGGGGTCCGCGTTGTTGATGAAACGAAAGTGTTCGGGTGAAAAAGAGGGGATGCCTGTGAAATGGAGGGCTTCGCCTCCGGTTAGGGAGTCGCCAATTCGGAAGTTTCCGGTGTCGGGTAGGCCGACAATGTCCCCGGGAACGGCATAGTCCACCACTTCCTTCTTGCTGGCCAAGAAGGTCATGGGTGAACTGAATTTGAGATTCTTGCCCTCGCGCACATGGAGGTATGGGGTATTGCGTTCAAAAAGACCCGATACAATCTTCACGAAGGCGATGCGGCTCCGGTGATTAGGGTCGATGTTGGCGTGGATTTTGAAAACAAATCCGGAGAATTGCGACTCCGAAGGTAGGACCTCGCGTTCGGCCGCTTTCTTAGGTTGGGGGCTGGGGGCGATGTCCACAAAGCAGTCCAAGAGTTCCTTTACTCCGAAATTGTTGAGGGCCGATCCAAAGAATACTGGGCAAAGCTCCCCGTGCAAGTAGGCCTCCCGGTCAAACGCCGGGTACACTCCTTGGATCAATTCAATTTCTTCGCGCAGGGTATTGGCTGCTTCTTGGCCAATCCGTCGGTCGAGCTCCGGATCGTTCAAGTCCTTAAACGCCATGGAGCGCGCAATTTTTTGCTTGGACTGCTCTTCGTAGAGTAGGAGGGACTGATCCCAAATGTTGTATACCCCTTGGAAGCGAGCACCCATGCCAACGGGCCAGGATAGAGGGCATAGACGGAGGCCGAGCTTCCCTTCAATTTCGTCCAGGAGATCGAAACCGTCCCGCCCTTCGCGATCGAGTTTGTTAATGAATACCATGATGGGCGTGGCGCGCATCCGGCAGACCTCCACGAGTTTTTCCGTTTGGGTTTCGACTCCTTTGGCCACATCTACGACGACAATGGCCGAATCCACAGCGGTCAGCGTGCGAAAGGTGTCTTCTGCAAAGTCTTGGTGACCGGGTGTATCCAGAATGTTGATGTGGCGATTCTTATACTCGAAGGCCATCACGGAGGTCGCCACGGAAATCCCCCGTTGCTTTTCAATTTCCATGAAGTCGGAGGTTGCCGTCTTCTTGATTTTATTGTTCTTGACGGCCCCGGCTTCTTGGATGGCTCCCCCAAAAAGGAGCAGCTTTTCCGTGAGCGTCGTTTTCCCTGCGTCAGGGTGGGAGACAATTCCAAAGGTTCGTCTGCGGGCTATTTCGTCTTGAATCTTCACCAGGTATTATTTTCGCATGCAAATGTAGGGTTTGTGTACGTGAACCTTATGGCTAAACCTGTGTTATCGAAAGGATGGGATCAACCTATAGCATCAAGGACCTTGAGCACCTGACGGGCATTAAGGCGCACACACTCCGGATTTGGGAGCAGCGTTACAGCATTGTCGTGCCTCAGCGGACCGATACCAATATCCGGTACTACACGGATGAAGACCTAAAAACCCTTCTCAATGTGGCCGTGTTGATCCAAAAAGGCTGGCGAATTAGCAAAGTGGCGGATTTAAGCCGAGTGGAGCTCAACAAGCAAGTCCTGGATCTCGCTTTGAACGATGGACACTACCCGAGTCAAATTGCTCGCTTGCTGCAAGCCACCATTGATTTAGACGAACCCGCATTCACCGCGATTTTGGATGCCTGCATTCATGAAATGGGGGAGGACGAGACATTCACCAAGATTGTCGGCGGGTTTATCCATCAAGTGGGCGTGCTATGGCAAACTGATGCGATTGGTGTAGCCCATGAGCACTTCGCTAGCAATCTCATCAAACAGAAGCTCTACACAGCCTTGGACAAACTCCCTGCTCGGGTAGCCACGGCCGAAAATCCAGGCTATCTCGTATTCTTGGCGGACCAAGAGATGCACGAGTTAGGCTTGCTATATGTGCATTACATTCTCAAAGCCCAGGGTCAGCCCGTGGTTTACCTCGGTCAGAGCGTACCATTGCCCTACCTGCAGCCCCTACTTCAAGACGAGGGACGCTGGAAGACCATTATCTCGATTTGGACCACCCATCCGGATGTCGATAGCCGAGATGCCTACTGGACCCAGCTGCAAGAGATGATTGGCGGCACGCCGTTCTGGGTGACGGGAATTGGCAGCCATGAATGGGTCGGAAAAGGGGCTATTCAGGATGCCAAGGTGTATCCAAACCTCCGAAGCATGTGTTTGGCGCTTCGAGAAGAGAAGGTAAGCGCTTAAAAATCAATTAATTACAGTTTTTGTTCACTGTTTGTTGAAAAAACTTACACAAAACTCTTGTGGGCGGTCGGATTGTGTTTAACTTTGAAGAGTAATCGTTAAACAAGACGGACATGACTGCTTCAGATGCCTTCGGATATGAGATCTACCAACACACTGCCTTCCTACGAACGTTGGCGCTCAAATTGACCCATCATTCGGAAGATGCGGAAGACCTGATTCAAGAAACCTTCTACAAAGCGATCAAGAATCAGGACCGGTACCAAGAAGGAACCAACCTCAAAGGATGGTTGTATACGATTCTCAAGAACACCTTCATCAACAACTACCGGAAAAAACGTAACCAAAACACATACAGTGACGACACGGAGAACCAATTCATTTTGGGTTCCATGGCGTCAGATCGTGCGACGGAGGCGGATAGCCCGGCGGAGCTTTCCACCATTCTCGAAAACATTGAGAGCGTGGAAAAGTCCTACCTCGATGCCTTCATGATGTACTTCAACGGCTACAAATACGAGGAAATCGCCCAGGAGATGAACATTCCCCTTGGCACAGTCAAAAGCCGTATCTTCCTTGCTAGAAAGAAGATGATGGAGAAACTCAAAGACTTCCGCTAAGCGCTTCATTTCTCAACCGCCACGTACCCTTATCTATGCATGCAATTGTTATTGGCGCCGGATTTTCCGGCATGAGCACTGCCGCGTATCTTGCCCAAAAGGGCTACCGCGTTACTGTGCTTGAAAAGCACGACGGTCCAGGTGGCCGCGGACGCCAATGGCAATCGGAAGGGTACACCTTCGACATGGGTCCTTCGTGGTATTGGATGCCCGATGTGTTCGAAACCTTTTTTGGTCACTTTGGCAAAAAGCCCAGCGATTACTACACCTTAGAACGTCTAGATCCGTCGTACAGCATTTTTTATGAGGACGGTCCAATGACTATTCCTGCTTCCATGGACGAGATGGAAGCACTCTTTGAGCGCGTCGAGCCGGGTTCGGCCATTCGTTTGCGCAAGTTCCTTCAGGATGCGGCCTACAAATACGAAGTGGGCATCAACGACTTGGTGCGCAAGCCCTCTCGATCCGTGTTTGAATTTGCGGATACCCGCGTGCTGAAAGGTCTGCTTCAATTGGACTTGCTAAGCAACATTCGCTCGTCCATCAAGAAAGTGGTAAAGAACCCTCAATTGCAGCAGTTATTGGAGTTTCCTGTCCTGTTCCTCGGGGCGACTCCGAGCAATACGCCTGCTCTGTATTCGCTCATGAATTATGCGGACATGTCGTTGGGCACGTGGTATCCCCAAGGCGGCATGTACGCAGTAGTCAAGGCTTTTCACCAGCTGGCTGTGGAGCAAGGCGCTTCATTCCAGTTTGGAAAAGAGGTCAGCTCCTTCGAATACGCGAATGGGGCTATTTCCGCAGTGGTCTGTGGGGAAGAAGTGATTCCCTGCGACGTGGTCGTCGCGAGCGCCGATTATGCCCATGTGGATCAGAAAATTTTGGCTCCCGCTTACCGCAAATACAGCCCCTCCTATTGGGCAAAGCGGAAAATGGCCCCTTCTTCATTCTTGTATTATGTTGGCCTAGATGCCCCAATTCCTGGAATCGAGCACCACAGTTTATTTTTTGATGCGCCGTTTGACGTTCACGCGGACGCCATCTACACAGAACCTCGCTGGCCAGAAAAACCACTTTTCTATTTGAGTGCCGCGTCCAAAACGGATGCCGCTGCGGCGCCAAAAGGAGGGGAGGCCCTCGTCATTCTGATCCCAACAGCCCCTGGGTTGGAGGATACAGACGAAGTTTTGGATCGCTATTTTCACCTCGTGGCTGAGCGAATCAAAGACCATGTGGGTTTTGACATCCGTGAGCACATGGTCGTCAAGCGCACCTATGCGTACCGCGACTTTGTGAAAGATTACCATGCCCATCTGGGCAATGCGTATGGTTTGGCCAACACCTTGGACCAGACAGCTATTTTCAAGCCCAGTTTGAAAGGTAAACTGAGCAACTTGTATTATGCCGGACAATTGACCGTGCCCGGACCGGGCGTGCCTCCATGCATCATCAGCGGTGAGGTGGTGGCCCTGGAAATTCAAAAAGAACACCCCTTGGCTTTATGATGCATTTGTACCACTCGAGCTCCGATCGGATTAACAAGCTGATCACGCGAGCCTACAGCACCTCTTTCTCACTGGGAATTCTAGGTTTGAACCGCTCTTTGCGCGATCCGATTTATGGGATTTATGGCTTTGTTCGCGTCGCAGACGAAATTGTCGACACATTTCATGGATTTGACAAGGACACCTTGCTCAAGCGTTTTTGGAAGGATACCCACTTGGCCTTGGATGAAGGAGTGAGCACCAACCCTGTGCTGCACAGCTTTCAGCGCGTCGTAAACACCTACCAAATTGATCGTTCCTTGATCGATACCTTCTTGGCCTCTATGGAAATGGACTTAGATGACCGGACTTACAGCCAGGCGGAATATGAAAAGTACATTCTTGGTAGTGCCGAAGTCGTGGGACTAATGTGCTTAAAAGTTTTTGTGGGGGGCAATCAGGCCAAATATGAAGAACTGACCCCTTTTGCCATGAAGCTGGGTTCCGCCTTCCAAAAGATCAATTTCTTGCGTGATGTCAGTGCGGACTTCAATACGCTGGGCCGCACATACTTCCCCAACGTGGACCTGACAGCCTTTGATGACGACGCCAAGCGCGCCATCGAGGAAGACATCGCGGTCGACTTTCGCATGGGCTATGAAGGAATCTTACGCTTGCCAAAGGGTGCACGCTTTGGGGTCTACATTGCATACATGTACTACTACGCCTTATTCCAGAAGATCATGCGCACCCCGTCGACGCACATCTTCCAATCCCGTATTCGCATTAACAACCCTAAGAAATACCGACTCTTTGTGAGTAGTTACGTCCGTCACGCTCTCAATCTACTTTGACATGACTGAATATGTTATCCTCGTTTCAGCCGACGATCAGGCGCTGGGGCGGATGGAGAAAATGGAAGCTCACCAAAAAGGAGCCTTGCACCGTGCCTTCTCCGTCTTTTTATTCAATGAAAGCGGAGAAACGCTGCTTCAGCAGCGCGCCGCAAGCAAGTACCACAGCCCACTGCTTTGGACGAATACCTGCTGTAGCCATCCCCGCGAGGGGGAATCCGTACTGGAAGCCGCTCAGCGCCGAGTGCAGGAGGAACTAGGTATCGACCCACGTGACATTCAAGATCTTCAGCCTGCATTTCACTTTACATATCGGGCGGAATTTGACAACAACCTCATTGAGCACGAATTGGATCACGTGGTGATCGGACGGTATGCAGGGCCCTGTATCCTCGATCCCGAAGAAGTGGCGTCGGTCCGGTGGGTGTCCATGCCCGATTTGCTCGCGGACGTCGCTCAAAACCCTGAACATTATACGGCATGGTTCAAGATCATCTTGGATGAATACATCAAACACCTTCCGAACGGATGATTGCTACAGTTAGTCGACACGCCCACTTCAATGCCGCTCACCGCCTCCATGTCGAGGCCTGGAGCGATGCGCAAAACAAGGCCTTTTTTGGCGCCTGCAACAACCCGTTGTACCACGGTCACAACTACGAACTCATTGTGGCCTTGACGGGCCCCATTGATCCCATCTCGGGGTATGTCTATGACATGAAGGTTCTTGGTGATCAAATCAAGGAACATGTGGAATCCAAATTGGACCACAAGAACCTAAACCTCGAGGTGCCGGAGTTCGCGCAGCGAAATCCCACCGCAGAACATATCGCGGCCGTCATTCACGGCTGGTTACGCCCACATATTTCACCAGAATTAAAAATTAAAGTAACTCTTTATGAAACTCCCCGTAACTTTGTCGAATTCAACGACTAACGGTAACGGACACAAATCCGTTTCTACGCGGGTGAGCCCCGCTATTTCGAGCCCCCTGCATGCGAATGCCTTCTTGCTCAGTGATGACGAAAAGGTGGTTTTGATTGCTGAAAAATTTGCCGAGATCATGGAAATCATGGGCTTGGACTTGAAGGATGATTCCCTGTCGGGCACTCCAGAACGTGTGGCAAAAATGTACATCCACGAGACCTTCCAGGGCCTCAACCCGCTGAATAAACCAGACATCACCCTCTTTGAAAACAACTACGCCTACGGGGAGATGCTCGTGGAGCGCAACATCACGCTACACAGCACCTGTGAGCACCACTTTGTGCCCATTCTTGGAGTGTGCCATGTCGCCTACTTCGCCACAGGAAAGGTCGTGGGCTTGTCCAAACTCAACCGGATTGTGAAATACTATGCCAAGCGTCCTCAAGTGCAGGAGCGTTTAACGGAGCAAATTGCGGCGGAATTGAAGCGCTCCCTGCAAACTGAAGATGTTGCGGTCTACATCGACGCCGAGCACTTGTGTGTCAAGACGCGAGGCATCGAGGATTGTGCCTCCTCCACGGTGACCAGCCATTACAGTGGTCGCTTTAAGGATGCGGGTGTCCGCAGCGAATTTTTGTCGGCGATCCGAAGCTAATACATGGTTCTCCACTGGTTTCGCCGCGACCTTCGGCTCGAGGACAATGCGGGCTTGGCCAAAGCCATGGCGTCCGGCGAATCGGTTCAGCCGGTCTTCATATTTGATTCACGGATTTTAGATCGCTTAGAGGATCCTTCGGATGCCCGGGTCTCGTTTATTCACGGGGAATTGATGCGCCTCCATGCCGAAATAGCGGCCCAAGGCGGCCATCTGTGGGTGGTTTACGGGGATCCTCTCGTTTGGCACCAAGCTTGGGCGTCTGACCCCGAAATTCAGGGAGTCTATGCGAACCGCGACTATGAACCCTATGCCGGAGAACGCGATGAGGCCGTGGCGAGGCTTTACCGAGAAGCCGGCAAGTGGAGCAAGTGGTCGAAGGACCATGTGTTGATGGAACCCAAAGAGGTGCTCAAGGACGACGGCACCCCATACACCGTATTTACGCCCTATTCGCGGAAATGGCGCAGCCATTTTACCCCTGATCATATTATGCCCTATCCCACCCCTAGAGGAGGGTGGAACGCGGGTGATGCCCCCTATGCCATGCCAACCTTGGAGGAAATGGGATTTAAGGCCCAGGACCGTTCGGTGCCGCATCGGGACATCCCTTTAGCTGTCCTCGATGCCTATGAATCCAAGCGTAATTTTCCGGCACTCCCGAATGGCACGACGCGTCTTGGGGTCCACTTGCGCTTTGGCACCATTTCCATTCGCTCGTTGGCCCGTGCGGCCTATCCAGATCACACCAAATTCCTGACGGAGTTGATCTGGCGAGACTTTTACCAAATGATTCTGAAGCATTTCCCGGAAAGTCCGAAGAAGGCCATCAAACCCGCCTATGACCGCATCGTTTGGGAAGCCAATGAGGACCACTTCACGGCCTGGTGCCAAGGCAAAACTGGCTATCCCTTGGTCGACGCCGGCATGCGTGAATTGAATGCCACCGGCTTTATGCACAATCGGGTACGCATGGTGGTAGCGAGCTTCTTGACCAAGCACCTTCTGCTCGATTGGCGTCTGGGAGAGGCGTACTTTGCTGCGAAGTTGATGGATTTTGATCTGGCCTCCAATGTGGGTGGATGGCAGTGGGCGAGTGGGTCAGGCTGTGATGCCGCCCCCTATTTCCGAATCTTCAATCCGGCGAGCCAGTTGGAAAAGTTTGACAAAGACCTCCGATACGTCCGGAAATGGGTACCTGAATATGGAACCGCCCATTACCCCAAGCCCATTGTGGATCACAAGGAGGCCAGGGAGCGTTGCTTACTTCGTTACAAAGAAGGTTTGGCCTCGGCCAATTCTGGGTTGTAGCCAAAAAGGCCTTTTTCTTTGATAATGGTGTCCACATAGGTGGGCAAGCCTTCTTCCCATCCGTTCTCGCCATGGCGAATTTTGTGGAGAATTTCTCGACTCCAAACATTTAAAATGGTTGGGTCAAAGTCCTCGATGTCGCGCATTCGGCGATTGTAAAAGAGGTAATCAAAAACGGGACGAAAACGCGGGTGCATTTCGACATCCTTGATGGTCGCCACACCGTTTTCATCATCCTTGCGGAAGGGATAGCCATAAATGACCAAGTCCTTGGAGAAAATCTTGCCGAAGGCTTCGAGGATGCCGCCATTGAGATCGCGGTAGTACTTCTCCTCAAAAATCTCTTGCAGGCTGGGTATGCCCATGATCAGGCCCATCCGCTTTTTGGTGTAGCCCGAGAAGTAGTCCACCAGCTTGTAGTACTCTTGGTAGTTAGAAATCAGGACCGTTTGACCAATGGAGCATAGGATCTCGGCCCGATCCAAGAAATCTTGTTCATCCAAATCGCCGTCTGTCAGCAAATTGTTGAGGGTGATTTCAAAAAGAACGACCATTTTATCCTTGTCAACCCGCTTGGATTCGATGAATTTCTGATAGCCCTTCTTCACCATGTCCATATTCACTTTGGTGACAGGACGGAAGGAGCCCCGCATGGCCAAAATGTTCTTTTTGTAGAGCAATTCCGCAGGCAAGAGATTCTTTCCTTCGGGGCCAAAGATGACGGCGTCGGTAAAGCCATTCTTGATCAACTGCAAGGACATCAAACGGTTGTCGACATGCTCAAAATCCGGTCCAACAAAATTGACGAGGTCAATCTCTATGGCTGAACGATCAATGCCGTCATACAAGCTGAGCAGGAGGGCTTTGGGATCCGCATGCATAAAGTGTACCCCATAGATCAGGTTCACCCCTAGGGTTCCGATCGTTTCCTGCTGGTGTTTGGCGTCGTTTTCGAGGAGGCGTACGTGAATGATCACTTCGTTGGCGGCACGTCCCGGTTCCGTTTGGAATCGGATACCAATCCATCCATGACCTTTGAAGGTCTTGGCAAAATTGATGGTCGCTACCGTATTGGCGAAAGCGAAATAGGTCTTCGTTGGGTGCTTGTCCCGGGAGAGGCGGTCCTCAAGAAGCATATATTCGTGGCCGAGCATTTTGCGCAAACGGCTTTCCGTCACATAGCGTCCGTCGGTTTCAATGCCATAGATCGCATCCGAAAAGTCTTTGTCGTAGGCACTCATGGCCTTGGCGATCGTGCCCGAAGCGCCACCTGCACGGAAAAAGTGCCGGACTGTTTCCTGCCCCGCACCGATTTCGGCAAAGGAACCGTAGATGTTCGAATTTAGGTTCACACGCAGCGCTTTTTGTGCTGCTGACAGTACCATGTCTCCCATAATCCAAAGGTATGGCTAAATTCGCAGGATGATGCCCATTCAACTTGAGTTTTTAGGCACCGGAACCTCCGGAGGTGTGCCCCTGATTGGCTGCGCTTGCCCGGTTTGTACGTCTGCCGATTCCCGAAATCTTCGGTTGCGTTCTTCCGTGGTCATTCGCTACGGCTCAAGGGCGGTGCTCATTGATTGCGGTCCGGACTTTCGGCAGCAAATGCTTCGTGCGGGACAAACCCATCTGGACGCCATCGTGCTCACGCATGAGCACATGGACCATGTCGCTGGATTGGATGAAGTTCGGCCATTGAATTATCAGCAAAAGGCGGATATGTCCATCTACTGCACCGAGCGCGTAGCCAGCCGGCTTAAGCAGCAGTTTGCCTACGCCTTTGCGGAGGACAAGTACCCCGGTGCCCCGGGGCTAAACCTTGAAACGATTCACCCGGATCAACCGTTCTCCGTGGGAGGGCAGCCGTGGATACCGATTTTGGGACAACACGGTACGTGGCCCGTGCTCGGATTTCGGATTGGCGATGTGGTGTACCTCACGGATGTTTCGGGGATGGCGGAAGAGGAGGTGGCCAAAATTCGTGGAGCCAAGATTTTGGTCGTCAACGCATTGCGACGAGAATCGCATGTGAGCCACTTTTCTTTGTCTGAGGCCCAAGCCTTTGCGGCGTCAACAGGGGTCCCCAATACCTACTTCACCCATATCAGCCACCAAATGGGAGACCACGCGGAAACAGATCGTGAGCTCCCCGCAGGGATGCATTTGGCCTACGATGGATTGCAACTAGAGGCTTAAGCCAAGCCAGTGATGTGGGAACCGAGAATGGTTCCAACCGCCCGACCATTTTGCGTCCATGAGGGCACGTTCACGCCTTTTGTGGCCAAACCTTCTGCGGAGCCATCCAAGGCAAAGACCGTCAAATCGGCGGGCATGCCCACTTTGATTTCACAGGTTCCCAAGTGGTAGAGCTCACGCGCTCGGTGGGCGACGGCCTCGATCCAACGCTCCAGTGCCTCGTGGCTCGGATAAAGATGTCGGTACCATCCAAAGGTGTGTTCAATGGTCGCTGCGCCAAATAAAGCCTGGCCCCATTCACAGTCTTTGGCCTCCGTGTCCATGGGTTGGTGGTCACTGACAACGAGGTCCAAGGTCCCGTCAATAAAACCCTCCCACAGTGCTTCGCGGTCTTCCGAGCTCCGGAGTGGAGGCAGGACTTTATAGGTGGAATCGAAGCCGCGAATGTCTTCCTCGGTGCCAATGAGGTTGGCAATCGCGACATCTGCGCTAATCTGCTGTCCTCGCGCCTTCGCCGCTCGGATCGCTTCGACCCCTTCCGCCGAACTAACCCCAGCAATGTGGAGGTGGCCGCCTGCGTACTCTTGAATCATCACGTCCCGTTGGATGCGCAGACTTTCTGCCAACGTGGGGATAGGGGAGAGTCCTTGCGAAAGGGCCACAACGCCCTCATGTGCTTGCCCAGAGGGGCAGAGGTGACGTTCGTAGGCAAAGCTCTGCACATGTGTGGGCAAATCGGCCGAGTACTGCAAGGCCAGTTGAAGGAGGTGAGGATTGGAAATGGAATGGGTATCGTCGCTAAACGCCACAGCGCCTCCTTCGAGCATATCCAGCATTTCGGCCATTTGCTCACCCTGGAGCCCCTTAGAAACCGCCCCGATGGGAAGGAATTCCACGGGAAGGGAACCGGTAGCTTGGTGTAGGGCCTCCACATGGGGACGGCTGTCCCTTGCCGGAGTGGTGGAAGGCATGACGGCCACATGGGTAAAACCGCCATGGCTTGCTGCATGGGCTAAACTCGTGTAGGTTTCCCGCTCTTCGTGACCGGGTTCGCCGGAGCGCGCTCGACCATCGACCCAACCGGGACTGACCAATCGGCCCCGGGCAGATTCGAGCACCGTCGCTCCGCGGGCATCCAAGGTGTCGCCGATGGCCACAATGGAGCCATCTTCGAGGAGCAGGTCCACCGTTTGGCCGTGGTGTGGGGAACGGGGATCCATGATGAGCACGTGCGGGAGAAGAATCTTCATGGCGTGTAGGGTCGAACGTTAATCAAAGTAAAATAGAAACCGTTGTCCGGTTTCTGCACAAGTACCAGTTTTCCAGCGTAGGTTTTCACTGCGTCGGTCGGGAGCCTCCCAGGTGGGGTGGCGAATTCCAGGCCCATGACGGACTCCGGTCCAGCTCCACCGCAAAAGAAGCAAGAACTAAAAGGGTAGGCGCTGAGGGCGTAAATCTCTCCTTTGTTGTCCACGGGAAGGACATAGCCCGTGATGAAGATTTCCTTTCCGCGAAGGGCGTAGATCTGTTCGGGGTAGCTCGCCTCTAAGGACCAAATGCCTTTTTGGGTATCGTAAAACTCTGTGAATGAAACTGTTGCAAGTTCTCTCCACGTTAATTTGGTCGGGCTAAAAAGGGAAAAAGCGGTGGCCGTGAACAGAACCCCGATCAGGGTCAACGGCTTAAGAATCGACCAACGCACGGTGCAAAGGTATTTTTTGTAGCCAAACCCAAGGCCCTAAACCGGCAAAAAGTGCTAAAAAAAGATGGAGAACCCACCAAAGTTGGTCCGGTTGAAGGTCCCACCAAAGATCAGCATACAAGCTAAACCCGGCCGGAAGCCACCATTGGGAGGTGGCATATGCGAGGGCGAGTGTCGCGTAAGTCAAAGCAAAGGCCAGCAGCGCGAGTAGAAGGTTTTGTCCAAGAACAAGGGCGGCGATTTGGCCCCAGGTGCCACCCATAGCCCGGACGAGCGCATACTCCCCCAGTCGTTCGCGAATGTGGCTTTGGAGGAGCAGGAACATGGACAAAGAGGCGATGCCCGTAAGCAGCCATGAAATGAGCCGTAGGATGGCGCCCCCTTGGTTCATCCAGCCGACCATGCGGTTGGCCTCCATCGCCGGAGAAACCGCCATGAGAGGACTTTGCCGCTGGATTTGACCGGGCAACATGAGGCGGGTCATGGGGGATTCAATCCGGGCGAGGACGGCCGTGTACTCCGGTGCGCTGTGTTCATGGACGGCCCATACACTCTCGAGAGAAGTCCAAATCACCTCATTCCAAAAGGCTTGATCGGGTGTGACAATACCCACGACGGTGTAATGATGCTCGTCGTGATCACCTAGGTCATCCACGGCGCCATGACTGCCATGAAAATGATCACCCAAGGCCAACCCCTGGCGTTCGGCGATGGAACGCGGTAGGACTACCTCGAGGGCTCCCTCGGGCCATCGTCCTAGGATGGGTTGCCGGCTGACACCATTCCACGTGGCACTATCTGACCCGAGAATCCGGTATCCTTGGTAATTGTCTCCATACGCCAAACGGCGTACATGGCTCAAATCTGGATGACTCAGCCATTTTTCCGCTTCGGCGATGGAAATGTTGCCGGAGGCTTGATCCCGGTGAAATACATGGGCCAAGATGGCTTGGGTGGGGGATCCTTTCGCGGCGAGCAAAAGATCGGTCCCCTCAAGGGTCCGGGTAAGTTGTGCTTCGGCGGTACGCTCCAAGCGGGTCGTCATCGCCAATCCGATCATGCCCAAGGCCCATATTACCGCCACAAAGAAACTCGTCGCTTTACGGTGCCAAAGAGCTCGAAAGGCAAAATGAAGCGCCTTCATGGGAGCGTGATGATTCGGTCCACAAAGGGGGCGAGACGGGCGTCATGGCTAGATACCAGCATGGCACGATCGCCCAGGATTTCCCGAAAAAGATGGAGCAATTGCTCGGCATGCATGTCGTCCAAACTCGCAGTGGGCTCATCGGCTAAGATCACCGGAGCCGTTCCCATGAAAGCACGTAAGGCATTCACCCTTTGCTGTTCGCCCAAACTCAAAGTGCGGGCGGATTGCCCCTCTTTCCCCGCCAAGCCCACGCGACCAAGGGGTGCAGGTTCTGCGGTAAGTCCTTTGGACCACGCAGCGAGTGCGAGGTTCTCATTCAAGCTCAAGCTGTTCCAAAAAAAAGCTCGTTGAGGCATGAGGCCCAGAGCATGGCGACGCCAGCCACGTGGAGTAGGGGATGATGCATGGTATATGGGATGGCCAGTGATTTCGACATGGCCCGAATGCATGGGGAGCAAGCCGGCGAGGGCATGCATCCAGGTGGATTTGCCACTGCCAGAATTTCCTTGGAGGAGCACCAATTCCCCAGGGAGCAGTTCTAAGGGAGGGAAAACAAATGTTTTTCCCCCTTCCAGAGAAATTTCGAGTTCAGTGCTTTGTAGGACCCATGACATTTCTCCAAAACTACTCCGCTCAGCCGGAATATGAATTAATTTTGGCCGACCATTTCGGGATGTGGCGCAGTTGGTAGCGCACTACGTTCGGGACGTAGGGGTCGCTGGTTCAAGTCCAGTCATCCCGACCAGGTAACCCCGCGCTGCGAAAGCGGCCAGGGTTTTTTTATGTCAATAGGTCAAAAGGGCGGAGGCCCAGGTAAAGCCTGCTCCAAAAGCGGCTAGACACACGGTGTCGCCACGTTGGATGGACCCATCGCGTACCGCCTCACTGAAGGCAATAGGAATGGAAGCTCCCGTGGTATTACCGTAGCGTTGAATGTTGTTGTAGACCTGATCGTCGCGGAGACCCATTTTCGCCTGAATATATTGGGCAATCCGCAGATTGGCTTGGTGCGGAACGAGGCAATCGATATCGGAAGGTGATTTTCCGGTGGCGGCAAGGGCCTCCTGTATCACCTCCATAAAGCGCACTACGGCATTTTTGAAGATGAAATTACCATTCATGTGGGGCGCAAAGATGCTTGGGTCCCCATGTGTGTCGGCAATTTCGTTGAGCCAATGGATGGCTGAGGGTCCTTGCATGGATAGCTCCAGAGCGTGTTTGCCTTGCGCATGCAAGTGAACGGACTGTATGCCCGAATGTCCCTCCGGAGCCCGACCCAGCACGGCGGCCCCGGCGCCATCACCGAAAATGACGCTGACGTGCCGACCCGCATCACTTAAGTCCAAAACGGGGCTTTGAAGCTCGGCGCCAATGACCAAAACCGTTTTGTACTGTCCTGTTTGGATGAAAGCATTGGCGATACTCAGTGCGTACACGAAGCCGGAACAGGCATTCCGAACATCCGTCGCCCCCACCGTATCCAGTCCCAGCATTTCTTGGACCAAGACGCCATTACCGGGGAAGTAGTAGTCCGGGGAAATGGTGGCAAATACAATGTGATCGATTTCGCTGGCCGAAATGCCTGCATGCTCTATCGCCATCTTGGCCGCTTCATGGCCCATGGTGGCCGAGGTCCAGCCATCCCCTTTTTCCACCCATCGACGCGTTTGAATCCCTGTTCTTTCTTGAATCCAAGCATCGCTCGTATCCATGAATTGACTCAGGTGGGCATTATCAATTTCTCGAGGAGGCAGGAAATGTCCCAGGCCTTGGATAAATGAAGTATACATCGGGCTGTGATTTGCTCTAAAAACTTGAAACTAGAATCCCATTTAAGATACGGCAAACACAACTAAGCGTTCACCCTTTCACTCTTATTCCTCTAGATAATCCAAATCCTTCCCAAAGGTCTCTTCCAAGCCCCCAATTGCCCAGTACGTCATGGCCATCACAATCACTGCCGTCCAAATGCCTGCCTGGATGTACCCGGTTTGGGCCACTAAAAAGAGAAAGAGGGCTGAAATGCCATTCAAGGAACCGCGCACCATGTTGGGAATGGTGGTGGCCGCCGTCGCGCGAAGGTTGGTGCCAAAATTTTCCGCCCCAATGGTCACGAAGATGGCCCAGAAGCCCGTACCAAAACCGAGAACACCACACGCGAAATAGAGCATGGAAGCACTCGTAGCGGAAAAGAAGAGCACCATGCCCAGGATGGTGATTCCATAAAAAACGTGGAGCGCCTTTTTACGGCTGCGCAGGTACTGAGAAAGCAGCCCAATGAGTACATCTCCGATGGCGATGGCCGCGTAGGCGTAGAGGATGCCACGACCCGGATCTATGGGGGTTTCTATGCCGAGGTACACGCCGAATTCTTTGGAAAAACTCACCAAAATGCCAATGACAAACCACGTGGGAAGGCCAATGAGGATGCACCGGAGATAGCGAAGTGCGCGGCTCCGGGTAGCAAAGAGATGAAAGAAATTTCCACGTTGTACTGAGCGGTTCCGAACGGTCTTCTCAAAAAGACTGGACTCAAAGACTCCGAGTCGGAGGGCAAGCAGCATCAATCCCATGCCACCTCCTATGAAGTAGCACGTGCGCCAGTCGAAGGTTTGGGCGATGAAAAAAGCGGCCACCGCCCCGGTCAGTCCAATGCCCGCCACCAGGGATGTGCCGAGGCCTCGGTTCTCTTTGGACAAAAGTTCGGAAACTAGGGTAATCCCGGCACCTAATTCTCCTGCTAAACCAATGCCGGCCACGAAACGTATCCAGGTGTATTGTTCGGCATTGACTACAAAGCCATTCGCAATGTTCGCGGCGGAGTAGAGGAGGATGGAGAGGAAAAGGACGCGCGTTCGGCCCAGCCGGTCCCCAAGAACACCCCAGAGAATCCCGCCTAGTAAAAGTCCAAACATTTGCATGTTGATGATCAGCAAACCGGATTCGAACAGGTTTTCGACCCCCAGTGACTCGAGGCTGGGAACCCGGATGATGCTGAACAACAGCAGGTCGTAAATATCTACAAAGTAGCCCAATGCGGCCACCCACACGGCTAGATTTTTCAAAATGCTTCGCATCCCCGGAAGGTAGCACGGATTCCAAAAAGTAGGGCAAACCCCTATCTTTGAATCCACCCTATCAAATGTGATTTTCCATGAAAAAGATTTTATTGGCCCTTTTGGCCGCGGTATTCCTTTCAAGCCTGTCCGCTTACGCGCAAGAAGCCCCTACATCGTGCTGCAGCGAGAAGAAAGCCGAGCAGGCAGCCTGTGCTGAAAAGACGCCCGCCCTGAAGGAGGCTTGTGCGGACAAATCCGCCGAAGGAGCGTCGTCCTGCTGTGCGGACAAGGCTGCCAAGCCGGCTGACGGCGCAACGTCCTGCTGTGCGGACATGGCTTCCAAGCCGGCTGAAGGCGCGAAGTCATGCTGCGGTGCTTGCCAAGAAGGTGCGAACAACCCCCAGGTAGTCAAGGGCTATCGCATTCAAAGGGGCGGAGTACACCATGGAGAAGCACCCATGCACCGCATGCATCGCATGGAGGAGGGCACGGAAATGTCGGTCGATACGATTATTTCCGGTGACTCTACGAAGGTGATTGTTCGGGTCATGAAGCGCGCCAACTTGGCTGAGGGTCAGAATTCGGAAGACGTGATGATCCACCTGGACGGCCTAGGACTTCCCGAAGGAGCCTTATCCGGTGAGCCCCACATCTTCATGTTCAAGGGCGAAGGAATGGGTTCCGACATGGTATGGAACGAAGCAACTCCGGGCGCCGGAAATGCTTTCTTCATGGCGTCCAACAAAGCCATCCTGGGTGTAAAATTGGAAAAGCGCGACAACATTCAGGGTGCCTTCGTGGTGGAGGTCATACCCACCTCCACAGCGGCTGTGCTTGGCTTGAAAACAGGCGACATCATCGTAGCGGTGGACGGGAAAACTGTTCTTAGCGAGCAAAGCATGATGGACCGAATGGTCGGGAAGAAAACCGGAGACCCCATCGAAATCACCTACCGCCGCGACGGCAAAAAGAAAAAGGCCAGCGGCTTCCTCATTCCTGCCAGCCCTGCTATGGGCCTTCCCATGGGAGGCATGATGCGTGGTATGCCCGACATGCGCGGGGAGGACCTGGAGATCTTGACGGGTGGCATCCCCGAAGTGCGCATCGACGATTCCTCTGCACAGAACGTGGAAATCACGGAAGAAGTCGGAGAAAACGGCGAAAAGCGCGTTAAAGTCATCGTCATCAAAAAGGACGGTAACTAAGCGCATGGGCTCAAAGCGCCCCTTGCAGCACCGGCCCTTGCGCCGGTGTTTGTGTTTAAACACGCGTACCTTTGAACACTCAGCCGTCTTCGGCTGTTGAGACAACAAGACGATTAAATCCGTTCTGATATGATCCTTCACGCAGCGAATACCCGCGGTCACGCCAACCACGGCTGGCTCAATAGCAATCATACATTTTCCTTCGCCTCCTACCACAATCCGGAGCGCGTCCACTTTGGGGTGCTCCGCGTCCTGAACGACGACTGGATTGCCGGAGGTACCGGCTTTGGCAAGCATCCCCACGACAACATGGAGATTGTGACCATTCCCTTGACGGGCGCCCTCGAGCACCAAGATTCCATGGGTAACAAGGAGGTTCTGCACGCAGGTGAGGTGCAGGCCATGTCGGCAGGAACGGGCATTTTTCACTCGGAATACAACGCCAAGGCGGACGAACCCTGTACGCTCTTGCAAATCTGGATTTTCCCCGAAGAGCGCAATGTGGCGCCGCAATATGCCCAAACCTACTACGATGTCGAGGCCATCAAGCGGGAGTGGCACGCGGTTGTCAACCCCATGGGGAAAGGCGATGGGCTGGGCATTCACCAGCAGGCTTGGTTCAATTTGACCCGAATTCCCGCTGGAGAACGCCGCGATTATGCCCTGAGACGCCCTGAAAACGGAGTGTACTTCTTCGTCATTGAAGGGGGCATCTCACTGGACAGCCAGGCCTTGGGCACCCGCGATGCCGCCGGTGTCTGGGGTCAAGAAAGCTTCGCGGTTACGGCGACGGAAGATGCCTATGTCTTGGCCATAGATCTTCCCCTGCAGCTCCCCAAGATGGGTTAACTTTGTGCCTTCATCACCCCAACTATGTTTGAAGGCCTAACCGAACGCATTGATTCCGCCATCCACCGTCTAAGTGGCCGTGGACGCATTACGGACATCAATATTGCAGAAACTGTCAAGGAAATCCGTCGTGCTTTGGTGGATGCCGACGTCAACTTCAAGATTGCCAAAGAATTTACGGACCGCGTCAAGGACCAAGCGATGGGCCAAGACGTCATCAAGGCCGTTCAGCCGGGTCAGGCGATGGTCAAGATCGTTCGCGACGAAATGGCCGCCCTCATGGGCGGGCAAGCGGTCGAAATTGCATCGGGGACCGGATTGCAAACCGTTTTGATGGCCGGCCTCCAAGGCTCCGGTAAAACCACCTTTACCGCCAAGCTCGGCTCCCATCTTAAGCGCAAGAAAGGCCGCAAAGTGCTATTGGCCGCCGCGGACGTCTACCGTCCGGCGGCTATCGACCAGCTACACACGTTAGGCGGCCAAGTAGATATTGAGGTATTCTCCATGCCGGAGGAAAAAGATCCCGTCGTCATAGCCCAAATGGCCCAGCAGAAGGCGAAGGCCGAAGGATTTAACTACTTACTCATCGATACGGCGGGCCGTTTGGCCGTGGATGAAGCGTTGATGGCGGAAATCAAGGCCATCCACGCGGCCGTCCAGCCCCAGGAAACCCTCTTTGTGGTCGACGCCATGACGGGCCAAGATGCCGTCAACACGGCCAAGGCATTCCATGATGCTTTGGACTACAGTGGGGTCATTCTCACCAAACTCGACGGCGATACCCGCGGTGGTGCGGCATTGACGATTCGCAGTATTGTCGAGGTTCCAATTAAGTTCATCGGTACCGGCGAAAAGATGGAGGCCCTGGACATCTTCTATCCGGAGCGCATGGCTGACCGCATCCTCGGCATGGGTGACGTCATTTCCCTGGTAGAGCGTGCGCAAGAGCAATTCGACCAGGAGTCGGCGCGCAAGATGTCCAAGAAAATTGCCACGAATTCGTTTGGATTTGATGACTTCTTGGACCAAATCCAGCAAGTCAAGAAAATGGGCTCCATGAAGGACCTTATGGGCATGATTCCAGGGGTAGGGAAGGCCATGAAGAACATGGATATCCCTGACGACGCCTTCAAGCATGTCGAAGCCATGATCAAATCCATGACGCCCAAGGAGCGTGAGCAACCGAGTATCCTCAATGGAACACGTCGTGCGCGGATTGCCAAGGGTTCGGGCCGAACCGTGGCAGATGTCAACAAACTGATCAAGCAGTTCGAGGATATGAGCAAAATGATGAAAATGATGCAAGGCAAAGGCGGCCGGCAGCAGATGATGAACATGATGAAAAATATGCCCAAATAATGGCCCAATTACTGAGCGGAAAAGTGGCCGCAGCGGCCTGGAAAGCCAAAATCCGAAATCAGGTGAACGACCGAATGGGCGAAGGGAAGAACCGTCCCCACTTGGCAGCGATCCTGGTCGGGGACGATCCCGCATCCCGTGCCTATGTTCGCGGGAAAGTCAAGGACTGCGAAGAAGTAGGTTTTGATTCCACGCTCATCCACCTTCCTGCTACCGCTACGGAAGAGGAAGTGCTGCATGAAATCCAGCAGCTGAACGCCAACCCCTCTTTAAGTGGCTACATCGTCCAATTGCCCCTCCCTAAGCACATCGACGATAAGCGCATCCTGCTTGCCATCGACCCCGAAAAAGATGTGGACGGCTTCCATCCCGATAATGTGGGACGCATGGCGCTTGGATTGCCTACCTATCTGCCAGCCACGCCCTATGGTGTTTTGCTTTTACTGGAGCATTTCGAGATTTCCACAGAAGGCAAGCACGCCGTCATTGTGGGGCGCAGCCACATTGTGGGCTCCCCCATGAGCATCCTGCTGGGCCGAAACGGCAAGCTGGGCAACGCGACGGCGACCTTGACGCACAGCAAGACCCCCAACCTCACAGAAATCACCAAGCAGGCGGACATCCTCGTTGCAGCCATTGGCAAGCCTTTTTACATCACCGCTGACCATGTGAAACCAGGTGCCATCGTCATTGATGTAGGCATCAACCGTTTGGACGAAAAACTGGTGGGGGATGTCGATTTTGAGGGCGTGGAGCCTATCGCTTCGGCCATTACCCCGGTGCCTGGGGGCGTGGGGCTCATGACGCGAGTAGGACTGCTGATGAATACTTTACGCGCAGCCGATGGCCGCGGCTGATGCCCAGAACCTCCCATTGATGGAGGCCTTTCGGACGGTTCAAGGCGAGGGGGCCCACACAGGACGTCCTTCGTTTTTCTTTCGCATTGGCGGATGTGATGTCGGCTGCCATTGGTGCGATGTCAAAGAATCTTGGGATGCGGGAAAGCACCCGGTGACCCCCTTGGCGGCTATGCTTGAACAACTGCGGCCAGAGGACCAAACCGTGGTCGTGACCGGAGGGGAGCCCCTCATGTGGAACATGGGACCCTTGACCGAAGCCCTCCAAGCGGCCGAAAAGCGAGTTCATCTTGAGACTTCGGGAGCCTACCCACTCACGGGAACTTGGGATTGGATCTGCCTTTCACCCAAGAAAACCAAGGCCCCGCGCCCCGAATGGTACGCCGTGGCCCACGAACTGAAGGTCATCGTGTACAACCGAGACGACATACGTTGGGCGCAAGAACATGCGGCCCAGTGCCATCCGGGCTGTATCCTTTACATGCAACCTGAGTGGAGTCGTCGAGAAACGGCCTTACCCATGATTATTGAATTTCTCGAGGATCATCCGGAGTGGCGCCTTTCGCTACAGACCCACAAGTACATCGGTATGCCCTAAGGCCCTGCGCCAGGTCGCACTCTTATCCGACTTTACTGACCTCACGCTCCACGCGGTCAACGCCTTTGATGGCTTTTAATTTTTGCGCTAGATCGGCCAGTTGGCTGCGGTCCTGCACATGCACAGAGATCGTCCCCGTGAATACACCGTCACCCCCGTCAATGTGGAGTGCGCGGATGTCCACATTCATGTCGCTGGAAATCACGGAGGTAACTTGTAAAATCAAGCCGGTGCTATCCATGCCCGAAAAGCGCAGCATGGCATTAAAGCCCCGACTTTCTCCAGATGCCCAGCGTGCGATAATGACCTTTTCGGCAAAACGGCCCTGAAGGTTTACCGAGTGGCGGCAGTCGGTGCGGTGAACTTGGATGCCTTCCTGTTCAATGAAGCCAAAAATGGCGTCTCCTTGAATGGGATGGCAGCAGGATGCTAAGGTGTGTTCGAGGATGATTTGGTCTGGCCCAAAAACAATTCGACTCGCGCTCTCTTTGACAGATTTTTGGGCGGTGACTTTCGGCTTGAATCGACGGCGTAAGTTTTGGTAAAAACCGCCAGACTCTTCATCAACAAACGCCCGAAACTGACCGGCGCTAAAGCGCCCAGATCCAAAGCTTTCATAAAGCTCTCGTGGATTTTTCAGCGAGAAAAAATTGAGCATCTTCTGGGTGGTGCTCTGATTCAATTCCGATTTGGCTTTCCGCATCATGCGAGCGAGCATACGTTTTCCCCGCTCCTGGGAAAGCCTCGTTTCTTCCCGCAAGAAGCTCCGAATATTGGATTTGGCTTTAGGCGTCACCACCCAGTTCATCCAATCTGCTTTGGGGCGTTGGTTGTCGGAGGTCAAAACATGGACTTGATCCCCGCTTTGAATCTCGTAAGAGAGAGGGACCAGCTTGCCATTTACCTTGGCTCCCAAGGTGGACATCCCAATATCGCTGTGAATTTCAAAGGCAAAATCCAAGGCGGTAGAATGCTTCGGCAGGGTGAGCATTTTGCCCTGTGGAGTAAACGCAAAGATCTCTTCCGAAAAGAGTTGAAGCTTAAATTGATCAACGAATTCAACTGCGCTTTCACTTTGATTTTCAATAGCTTCTCTAATCTTTCCAACCCATTCGTCTAAGGCAGAATTACCAGAGTTGTCCTCCTTGTAGCGCCAGTGGGCCGCATACCCTTTTTCGGCTTCTTCATCCATCCGCTTGGACCGAATCTGCACTTCAATCCAATGACCTTCGGGGCCCATGACCGTAATGTGCAAGGACTCGTATCCGTTGGCCTTTGGACTGGTGACCCAATCTCGCAAACGCCGTGGGTTGGGTCGGAAGACTCCTGTAATCACGGAGTATGCGCGCCAGATATCGGATTTCTCGCGTTTTGGGTGGGCATCGATGATAATCCGGATCGCGTATTTGTCATAGACCTCTTCGAACGTGACGGATTGATTCAGCATTTTGCGCCGAATGGAAAAAATCCCTTTGTTCCGTCGCTTCACGCTAAAGGTGATGCCTTCCGACTCCAAAAGGCTTTCAATGCTTTGACTGAAGCGCTCCAAATAGATGCCGTCATCCTCCTCAGCGTCTTGGAGTTTTTGCTCCAGCTCCTGATATATTTCGGGCTCCGTGTACTTCAGTCCAAGGTCTTCAAACTCCGATTTAATGTGGTACAAGCCCATTCGGTGGGCCAGTGGCGCAAAAATGTACAGGGTTTCACTGGCGATTTTCAATTGCTTGTGGTAGGGCATCCCATCCAATGTCCGCATGTTGTGCAGGCGGTCAGCCATTTTGATCAAGATGACCCGGACATCATCGCTGATGGATAGGAGTAATTTGCGGAAATTTTCCACCTGCATGGAACTGCTCTGGTGGTCAAAAATCCCTTGAATTTTTGTGAGTCCTTCTACCATGTAGGCGATGTTGGCCCCAAAAAGATGCTCCAACTGCTCTTTGGTGTAGTCCGAATCTTCCACCACATCATGCAGCAAGGCGGCGGCGATGGACTGGGGTCCAAGCCCGATTTCTCGCGTTACAATCAAAGCGACATCAAGTGGGTGTGTGATGTAGGGCTCACCCGATTTCCGGCGCACATCTTTGTGGGCATCCGCGGCAATTTTATACGCCTTGCGGACGAGGGCCACGTCATCCTTATCCCCGCCGCGGGATTCCACGGCACGGGTGAGCATTCGGTATTTGTTCCGAACTAGCTTTTCGAAGTCGACGCTGGATTCCATGACATTGCTGGAAGTAAGGTAGCAGAAACCTCGCCAAATCCGAGGCGCAGTCCGTCTTTTTTGCAGTAGCCCCGCATGGTGACCGTGTCGTGGTCTTCGATGAAGCTCCGATGGCTGCCGTCTGATAGCGATACGGGCGTTTGACCATTCCATGTAATCTCCAGCATGGAACCAAAACTTCCTTGATCGGGTCCACTGATGGTTCCGCTGCCCATGCAATCCCCTGCATTAATCAAGCAGCCGTTGATGGTGTGGTGAGCAAGCTGTTGAGCCATGGACCAGTACATGTACTTGAAGTTGCTTTGGCACACCACCGTCTCGGCATGACCGGGTGGGGCAATGGCCACCTCTAAGTGGACATCTACATTGGCGCCGATGGGGTTTTGCTGCAAGTAGGGCAGAGGGCTGGGGTCTTCTTGGCTCGGCCGGTTGGATCGGAAAGGGGCCAAGGCATCCAACGTGACGATCCACGGCGAAATACTGGTTGCAAAATTCTTCGCCAAGAACGGCCCCAACGGAACGTATTCCCATTGCTGGATATCCCGAGCGCTCCAATCGTTCAGCAAGGCCAGTCCAAATATGTACTCTTCTGCGTGGTCCACGGGAATGGGGGTTTCTCCTACAGGACCGTCTCCCGTAATGAAGGCCATTTCAAGTTCAAAGTCCACCTTGATGGATGGACCATAAACCGGGGAGGGGTCGTTCGGGCCTTTCCTTTGACCGTTTGGGCGTCGAATATTCACGCCGCTCTCCACGATGGTCGAGCTCCTGCCGTGGTAGCCTACTGGAAGATGCAACCAGTTGGGCAATAGGGCATTCGCGGGGTCCCGGAACATGCTTCCGACGTTGGTCGCGTGTTCTCGCGAGGCATAAAAATCGGTGTAATCGCCAATGAACACAGGTAACACAGCTTCTACATCCCCGATGGGCCATTCAATTTCGGCGCGTTGTGCCGTTTTACTTTCGAGGGCCGAACCTTGAGCGTAGAGTTCGGCAATTCGGCTTCGAACCCCCCGCCAAACAGGACGTCCAAGGGAGATGAACTCGTTCAAAGCTTCCTGGCCAAAAAGCCCCGCCGGGAGCTCGAGGTCATCAAAATAACCGAGCTGCTGAATGGCATTTAAGTCAATCGCCGTATCGCCTATGCGCGAAGCACAAACAAAAAGTTCGTCCGGACGCTCAATCACCCCAAACGGAATGTTCTGGATGGGGAAGTCAGAATGTTCAGAAACTGGTAGAAAACTCTGTGCGGTAAAATCGGTCAGGGGCTGCATTTGGCGTACTTTTGAGGCACAAGTTACCACCAATATTATGGAACACGATAGCGCTATTTTCCAACTCATTGAAGCTGAGAAACAACGTCAAATCAACGGAATTGAACTCATCGCTTCCGAAAATTTTACGAGTCCAGCGGTCATGGAAGCGGTGGGCTCCGTGCTCACCAATAAATACGCGGAGGGATACCCTGGAAAGCGCTACTACGGGGGCTGCGAAATCGTAGACCAGGTGGAAGATTTGGCGCGCAACCGTGCGTGTGAGCTTTTTGATGCGGAATATGCCAACGTGCAGCCCCACAGTGGTAGCCAAGCCAACGCGGCGGTCTACCTCGCTTGCTTGCAGCCCGGTGACACCATCATGGGCTTTGACTTGAGCCACGGCGGTCACTTGACCCATGGCAGCCCTGTGAGCTTCTCCGGAAAGACCTACCGCGCCGTGTTCTACGGCGTCGAGAAGGAGACCGGTCTACTCAATTACGATACCATTCGCGAGATTGCCCACCGCGAAAAGCCCAAGATGCTCATCTGCGGCGCATCCGCCTATTCACGCGATTTGGATTACGCCAAATTCCGCGAAATTGCCGACGAAGTAGGCGCCTTGCTCTTGGCTGACATCTCCCACCCATCGGGCTTGATTGCCAAGGGCTTGTTGAACGATCCTATGCCGCATTGCCACTTTGTCACCACCACAACGCACAAGACCTTGCGCGGTCCACGTGGCGGTATGATCATGATGGGCCAGGACTTCGAGAACCCTTGGGGGCTCACTACGCCCAAAGGAGAAATGCGCATGATGTCCAACCTATTGGATATGGCCGTTTTTCCTGGCATTCAGGGCGGCCCTTTGGAGCATGTGATTGCGGGCAAGGCGGTGGCTTACGGCGAAGCCTTGCAGGACGACTACTTCAGCTACATCGTTCAAGTTCAGAAAAACGCTCAAGCGTTGGCCGCTTCGTTAGTGGGGCGGGGCTATGAGATCATTTCCGGAGGAACGGATAACCACCTTATGCTCATTGACCTTCGAAACAAAGGCGTAACGGGAAAGGTGGCGGAATCGGCGCTTGTGCAAGCCCACATCACGGCCAACAAGAATATGGTGCCGTTTGACGACAAATCTCCCTTTGTGACGAGCGGTATCCGTCTTGGAACGCCTGCCATTACCACCCGCGGCTGTGTGGAATCCGATATGGATGGCATTGCTGGATTTATCGACGAGGTATTGATGAACGTGGAAAATCCGAGCAAAATCAAAGCTGTTGGAGACGCTGTGGTCGCCATGATGAAGGACAAGCCTCTGTTTGCGTAAGGATGCGGCCGCAGGTTGCGATTGAAGCCACCGTCCACGCGGACATGGCCACGGTGTGGGCCGCCTGGACCGAAGGTGAACACATCACCGGATGGAACTTTGCCGATGCTAGCTGGCATTGCCCGTGGGCAAAATCGGACGTTCGTGTGGGGGGCACCTATACGGCCCGAATGGAAGCCCGCGACGGCAGCTTTGGTTTTGAATTCGGGGCAACGTACACCTTGGTGGAGCTCCACAAGGAATTGCATTCTACGATGGGAGACGACCGAAAGATTTGGGTCACCTTCGAAGAAGTGCCTGGTGGGGTGCATGTGGTCGAGCGCTTTGAAGCGGAAGACCAAAATCCCATTGAGATGCAGCAAGCCGGCTGGCAAATGATTCTGAATAATTTCAAGGCCTACGTCGAGGATTTGTGAATTCGGCATTCCCTTTGCTTGTACGACTTAAAATGGAACTCATGCGCACACATCTTTTTGTCCTTTCATTTGTCGCACTCAGCCAAGTGGCCTGTGCTCAGTCGAATTTGAGAGCCATCGCCCCAGGAAACATCGTTAATGGACTCATGCCCACCATTCGGGGCGCCATCGAAGGGCCTTCTCGTCAAGAAATCGGGCAAGGACTCAAGGAGGCCTTGGACGCCGGAGTCGCCACCGGTGTGGCCCAGTTGTCCAAGGTAGGTGGATTTGCCCAAAGCCCTGTTTACCGCATTCCGCTGCCCCCTGAAATCCAGGCGCTCGAGGCGAAAGTCCGCAAAAACCCTGTGCTCAGTGCCACCGTGGGACCCAAACTAGACGGACTCATTGAGGCCATGAATCAAGGCGCCGAAACGGCGGTGAAGGAAGCGGCGCCCATCTTCAAAGAGGCTATTTTGCAAATGACCGTGCAAGATGCCGTGGGCATCCTACAAGGTGGCGACGGGGCGGCGACGGCCTACCTCAAGAATGAAACGGAGCCTGCGGTGCAGCAGGCTTTTGCCCCGATTATCGACCGAGCCCTTCAAAGTGTGGATGTCGCACGCTATTGGACTCCCTTGGTGCAAGCATTGAATGCCAACAAAGTCTTGCTAGGCCTGAGCCACGATATTGAAACGGATTTACCGACCTATGTGAATCAGCGCGCCACGACGGCGATGTACCAAGAAATTGCGTTACAGGAAGCGAAGATTCGCCAAGATCCCATCGCGCGAACGAGCGATTTGCTTAAAAAGGTCTTTGGCTCCAAGCTGGCGCAGGGCTAAACCCGGGAATTCTCCCTCAAAAAAAGAACCCCCACGGTGTGCATCGCGGGGGTTCAACGTATTATGCAATCCTTGGAGAGATTTCCACCTATATAGTGTCGAAGATATCTTACCACGTGGCATAGAACTGTGCTGTAAGTCACCCAAAGCCCCTACCTTTTTAGGATGAAAGAAATCCGCGTTTGGGCCCTAGCAGGGGCGCTTGCTTTCGTCTCCGCCACCGCTTGGGGACAAAAAGTAAAATCGGAAGAAGTATTTATTCAGTCCGGGGAAGATGTATTGAGGGGAACTTTGAGCCATGTGAAACAGGGGCGAAAAGCAGCCCGAACTCTGGCCATTATTCTCCCAGGATCTGGTCCCACCGACCGACACGGAAATGGACCGGCCCCTACGCTGCAAACGAACATGTACGATCAGCTTGCTGAGCTCCTTCAAGCCCAGGGCATTTCTACCATGCAAGTGGACAAACGGGGTGTGGGGGAGAGTACACTCACAGGGGGAGAGGGGAGTATGCTCTTTTCGGACAACGTTCAAGATTACCAGGCCTGGTGGGCCCTTGGGCAACTCGCTGGCTATGAATCGCTCCTCTTGGTGGGCCACAGTGAAGGCGGTCAGATTGCTCTGGCATGGGCGGCTAAGAACCGTCCAGAAGGGTTGAAAGGGCTCATTTTATTGGCGCCTCCTGGAGAAAATGCCGCGGACATTCTTTGGCAGCAATTAAGCCGTCAAATGGCGCCAGATTCCGAGTACGGTCAATTTGCCAAGACGAGTTTGGACAGTCTGCGAGCAGGGTATTTGCTGGGTCGGCCTTCGCCACCCGCCTTACTGGCGCTTTTTCGCCCCTCCATACAGCCCTACCTCATGGACTGGTTTCAAGATGAGCCTATGGAAAATCTAGCGCGGCTTTCCGGGAAATGGCCGATCTACATTTTTTATGGAGAAAAAGACATCCAAGTGCAGCCGTCTGCAGCCATGACGGCCTGGGGAGCCAAGAAGGAGCCCAATTCGCACGTGTACACCTGTCCGTATATGACCCATACACTCAAGACGGACATTCCTGGGCAGCGTTTGGCGACCTACTCAGATCCCAATCTGCCTTTGGACGGCGATTTGGTGCGCGCCATGAGCTCTGCGCTGGGGGCCCTGCGTAGCGCCAAATAAAAACGCCGTGCCCAGAAAAGTCGGAGCACGGCGCTGAAGCGTGTTGAATGACTCCCTTAGAAATACATCGCGTAGGAGAAGATGGGAAAGCGGAAGGTTTCCCAAATACGAGTCAAAAATGGATTGTTGTAATCATAAATCGTGTAGAAATCTGTCCCCGCAGGCCGTTCGGTCACATCTAGGATGCCATCCCAATCGGTATCATATCCCAAAATGGGATACTCGGTCTCGTCATAGGAATAGCGAGCGGCAAGGAAACCAATATTCCAGTAGCGCCGGTCGCGCTTCGTGTAAATGCGGAAGGCGGGAGCCACGATGTAGGTTTCAATTTCAGGCAAATACCAGCCTTCAAAGAGTAAACCGGTTTTTCCTCCAAAATCTTTGTAACCAGCCATGTTCAGAGCCAAGCCGTTCAGGTCTCCACCCCAATCGCCCGTGGTGAATCCATACCCCACTCCCACGGTAAAGTTGGCATTTGGTTTTCCCATGGTGAGCACTCCGTATGGAAGTCCAAAGCTCGCCTGACCCACGGATGGGACCCCATAAAGTCCGCCTACCTTCGCGGATAATTGGTCATTGATTTGCATGGAGTATCCTCCCGTGGCATAAACGCCCAAGAAGAAAGGGGTTCCTATACCTAAGGTGATATTGTCCAATGGCGCAAATTGTACATCGAGCAGTGGACCAATCCAGTTTAAATAGATGGAATCCTTAGCCAATGTATAGCCACTCGGACTAAAGATGTACCGGCTCGCATGGAGGTTAGCTCCTTGACCTTCTTGCCCGTATGAGAGGGTAGAGGCGGTTAGCAGCCCGAATAAAATCCAATTTTTCATTTTTGGGTAGGGTATTTAGGTTGAAACAAAGGTGAGATATTGTCATGAAATTAAAGGGGTCAATCATCCCAAGTTAATGAATCATTTTTTCTAACAGGTTTGGTGTTGGATTCGTGCAGCGTTAATAAGGACATACCCCTCATAAACAAGCGATCTTTTTCCTGAACCGTTTGTGGTAAAATCCCGTAAACGCAATTCTTTCGGGCTGAAACTAACTGGTTGGGTCTTTTGAACTCCACGCAAGAGTCTACAGCGGGTCTGTCAGTACATTTACATAACACCAAACCAGTAGCGATGAAAAGACTGCTCTTGACCCTTGTGACGCTGGCGTCAACCTTCACCGTATCAGCCTCCCACCTTATTGGAGGGGACCTTTCCTACCAGTATGTGTCTACCACCGGGGCAACATCGACCTACAAGGTGCTACTTACCTTGTACAACGACCCAACCGGTGCTTCTATGCCTACCACAAATACCGTTACGGTCACCGGTGGGGGAGCGACGTTTTCCGTGCAGGTATCTTTGGTCAAACCGGGCTATTCGGTAGCCAATGTCGGTGGGGGTTTGTGCTCTAACGGTGCAGCCCTGGTCCAGGTGCACGAATATGCCGGCACCGCGACGTTCAACTCCTCCGCGAACTACACCTTCTCCTGGTCGGTTTGCTGCCGACCCAACGGGGCTTCCACGCTGGTAAACAGTGCCTCCCAGCAAATTTACCTGGAGGCCAAACTCAATTTGGCCAGCGGCCTACGTCCCCACAACAACGCGGTAAAATGGGCGCCCATGGGTACTCTGAGTGGAGCCGTGCATCAGCTTCATCAGCAGAATTTGGCTACCCAGGAAATCGATGGAGACAGCACCGCGCTGGTGCTTCGCCCAGCCTTGTCTGCAGCAGGCACATCCGTGGTGTATGCCACAGGCTACAGTGCTACGAATCCTTTTGACTGCAGCCCTTCCCATCCGCTGACGTTGGACCCCACAACAGGTGTGCTCACCTTCAAGCCCAGCACGACGATTCAGTCGACCATTGCCTTCCGCGCGGACGATTATGTCTACGACAGTACGAACGGGGCGTGGTTCCGAATTGGCTACTCCATGCGCGAAGTACCCGTCTACATCACCACGGGCGGTGGCGGGACGATTCCGGTAGATTCGGCCACTTCGGTCAACCCAGGAATTCTGGATCTCTATTTGCATAACAAGGTTTTCCAGGGATCCATTACGGATGGCCTGAATGAATTCGAATGGACCCAGTCAGGTGTGAGCAGTGGCTATGCGAGCCAGCTGAGCGCAAACTGGGATACGGCGGTCATGGCAGATGTCCTCTCCTTGAGTCTTCCCAACGCGGTTTCCGGCATGGGTAAGTTGATCGTGTACACCGCTTCAGATAGCAGCACGGCTATAGGACGTTGCGGCAAGGCCCTCGCTGCGGATACTCACACGGTGCATTTACCCTTTGTCGGGGCCATTATGGTGGGTTCAACGACGCCCACGTGGATGTCGACGTCGACCTACCAGTTGAGCTCTACGGCGATGATTGATTCGGTCACGTGGCTTTTAAGTGGTGGCACTTGGATATCATATCCGGCAACCCTGTCGGATCCGGCAGAAGTTCAGTGGACCGCCGCAACGGGTGAGCTTCAGGCGGTACGTTGGGGGCGTTTGGCGGCCGATACGGTCCGAATTCAAGTCCAAGTTCAAAGCGTAGGTCTCGAGGAGGGCCAAGGTTTTCACGAGGTATACGCCATGCCCATTCCTGCCAACGATGTACTCTATTTGTCTGCCGAGCCGGAAGGTCCGATGGACATTTGGAACCTTTTTGGACAAAAAGTAGAAACCGTGGTGGCGTCGCGTCAAATTCCGGTTGCTCATCTCCCGAATGGCTCCTATGTGCTTTGCTGGAAGGATGAGCAGGCGATGCACCGCGTGAGATTTATGGTGCAACATTAAGTCATGCAAAACCATAAAATGGCCCGCCACGCGGGCCATTTTTTATGCTAAGTTTTTCTGATAGTGGCAAACGATGGCTTGAAAGCTTGGGTGCAGGGTGCATTCATTCAATTCAAAGCCCAAGTTTTCCAGTGTTTTCCGGCTGCGAACGTTGTCTTCATTGGCGTAGGCATCCACCCGCTTTAGTCGCAGATCCGATTGGGCATAAGCGAGAACAACCTCGCTCGCTTGACGAATCCAGCCATAGCCTTCATACTTTGGGAGGAGCGCAAAGCCGAGGTCCGGCGCCGGCACATCTGGCCGACAGACCAACCCGCAGACACCCATGGGGATCTGGTGGATGCGGTCCACCACGGCCCATAAGCCAAATCCATGCTGGGCATAGGCATCCGTGTAGGCCCGCTGAATGTAGGCGTAGGTGCCTTCCAGGGTGGATGTACCACGATCGCCTATATGTTTCAACCACCCGGGGGTTAGGGTTAGCGCCTGGACAAATGCGGCGTCCATGACGGTAATCTCACGCAGGAGGAAGGAGTGGTGGGCCAGGGTAGGGGGAGCAGGCATGGAAAGAGAGCTTTCCGCAAAGATCACGATAAGTCGAGCCACGTCGACGACAATCCGGTCAGGACAATGAACATGAGAGGAGTCCGACAAGCCTCCTTTTTCATGTGTTGCGCAGGTCGTGGGGATGCACTGGAATTCGGGCCGTTCGCTTGGCCAAATACAAGGGGTGTTTTGGGCTTCCGTCACGGCATAGCCCCAAATGGAAGATGCGCGCTCCCGAACGCCCAATTTCTGCTGGAATGGGACCCCCTTGAAGGCCCCATGCACAGAGGACTTCGTCGTGCGTATCGAGGGCATGGTATAGGTGGAAGGCGTTCTCGGGGCCAACAGGGTCGGAGGTGGAATTCAGTTGACGGGGATTTGTCGCGCGGAAGGCAAAACGGTTGACCACGGTGAGGCCGCCAAAACCCCACTGCCGGGAAAAATCTATGCACCGCCGAAGGGTGGGGTCCTCCACCGAAGCGTCCGCCGTCGAGGGATTGTAGAGGATCCACAAGAGTCGGGGCAGCGCAGAGTCCCAGGTCCGCCACAATCGATATCGGTAGCGGCCACAGTCGGAAAAAATGGCTCCGGCATCCTTCATTCTCGAAAGGTACGGCCCATTACCTTTGGGGTATGTCGAACCACGCGACCCGATTGAACAAGTTTATTGCAGAAAGCGGCTACTGCAGCCGTCGGCAAGCGGATCTATACATTGCCAATGGCCAGGTGAAAATCAACCAGCGAAAAGCGGTCATTGGTGATCTCGTTTTTCCTGGGAACCGCGTGATGGTGAATGGCTATGCTTTGGAGCCCAAAGAGGCCTCAAAGCTGGTTTTTATCGCGCTCAACAAACCCACAGGGATTACTAGCACGACCGAGGCGAGCGTAGAGGGTAACATTGTTCACTTTGCTCATCACCCAGAACGCATCTTTCCGATTGGACGGCTCGACAAGGACTCCCAAGGCTTGATATTTCTGACGAACGACGGGGACGTGGTGAACAAAATTCTGCGTGCGGGCAACCGACACGAGAAAGAGTATCTCGTGACCGTCGATGCGCCCTTGACGGAAGAGGCACTCCGCACTATGTCTCAAGGGGTGCCCATGTTGGGGACGACCACAAAAAAATGCCGTATTACCCAAGTGGGCCCTTCAACTTTTAGAATCATCTTGATTCAAGGGCTCAACCGGCAAATTCGTCGGATGTGTGAATATGTAGGGCTTCATGTTATCAAATTGGAGCGCACTCGAATCATGCATATATCCTTAGGGAGGCTTCCTTTGGGTGAGTGGCGTGATTTAAGCGCTGAAGAACTAGAGGTGCTCTATAAGGCGGTAGAAGGCTCCAGTTCGGAAAAGGAAAACCCTGGGAACGCCAAAGGGCGTGGGGTGGCAAAAGCCTCACCGAAAACATCCTCCCCGGGGCCTAAGCCCGCTGGTTTCAAACTTCGGCGCTCGGGAAATAGTACAAATACGCCTCCGGGGAGCAAACCTCGAAGTGGAAGCCAATCTTCGCCCAAGGGACGAGGGGGGAAGCTAGGTCGACGGAGGTAAAATCTGGTCAAGGATGACTTGTTCCATTTGAAACTAATTTTAAACGGATAATCCTAAAACCACTCTACATGAAACGTAACGGACCATCACCCTGGAAATGCTTCGTCCTCTTTATGGCATTTACGCTTGGGAGCGCGAGTGCGCACGCCCAATCTGAATCTCTGGATGGCATCCCCGCGACCGAAGCATTGTCCAAAAAGGTGACCGAATTATTTAGTCAAAACAAGATATCCCAAGCGTTTGATGCACTACGACCCTATTGGCCGTTGGCCGAGAATGAAATCGAAGCCGTCGAGGAAAAAACGCTCAAATACATGAATTTGATTGTGGACCGTTTTGGGCCGTCTATCGGAATCGTGAAGGTGAAAACGGAAACCATTGCGGACATTGCCATCCGCGAGACGTATTTGATTCGCTACGAGTACACCGCGATCCGAGTAAAAATCATCTACTATCAGAACAAAGATGGCTGGATTGTTAACTCGTTTAAGTGGGATGATACATTCAGTGAGGAGTTTTAACTAACGAAGAAGGGAGAAATGAAGGGACGCCCTTGAAGCATTTTCATTCTCCCTACACAACCAAATGAGCTTGGCTCGGCCAAAATGAAAAAACCCAGGCGTGGTGCCTGGGTTGATGCTCGAGTAGCGAAGGGGGGAATCGAACCCCCGACCTCAGGGTTATGAATCCTGCGCTCTAACCGTCTGAGCTACCTCGCCGTGAGAGGCGGCAAAAATAGGACAAGAGACCCATCTAGGCAATCTTCCTGGGGAATTTGTACAAAATGCAAAATTGAACCAAATCAGGGCCAAGGAGGTTTTGCAGATTCATTGGAAGGACTATATTGCGAGTTCAACTTTCCAAGCCCAGAGATCATCTATTATGTCCGATCGCGTTAAAATTGTTCTTGAATTTCCTGTCCGGAGCTCTGCCCCCATGCTGTACAACTTTTTGTCCACCCCAAGCGGTCTGGCAGAGTGGTTCTGTGATGATGTGAATTCTCGTGGGGACAAATTCACCTTCATTTGGGGGGATTCTGAAGAAGTGGCCTTTTTAGTTCGCAAGAAGCAAAGCCAGTTTATTCAATACAAATGGGACCACGACGAAAGCGATGAGAAGTATTCCTTTGAATTTCGGATCGAGATTGATGAATTAACGGGCGACGGTCTTCTGCTTGTGTCGGACCATGTCGAACCGGAAGAAGAGCAGGAGATGCGTTTGCTTTGGCAGAGCCAAATCACCACGCTTTTGCGCACGATTGGCTCCTGAGTTCTTCCCGTGAACCGGACGTACCTACACACCTTTTTAGTGATTTGGGGGCTCCTGGGCTTGCTCTATGTATTTCTAGGCTCACATACCCTCATGCATACGATTCAGGATTCCAGGGTAGGCTGGATGGATCGTGCCATGTTAATTTGGACAAAGGGGGGCGAGGTCTATGCCGCAGTGATCTTTTTTGGATTGCTTTGGTCCATGCATCGAGGGCAAGAAAGTTGGAAACCTGTTCGGAACGGTTTTTTGGCCATCGTTCTTTTGGCCGTGGTGCTCCCACAGGGCTTGAAGAGCATTTTCGCGGACTATCCGCGGCCGTGGAAGGTATTTCCCGATGTCCACGACATTCCGGGTTTGACCAAATCCTTTTTTAAAAGCTTCCCTTCTGGACACACGGCCTTCGCCACGGCACTCACTGCGGGCTGGGCTCGTATGGCGCGCCCAACCTACCAATATCCCATTGGAATGGTTCTACTCGCTACGGGCGTAGGCTACAGCCGGATTCATTTGCATATGCATTGGTTGCACGATGTATTGGCTGGAGGTATCCTGGGATTAGGCTGTGCCTACTTGGGCCTTCGACTCACAGGATTTCGCGAAACACACTAATTTCACACTATGAAACTACTCGAAAACAAGGTGGCCTTGGTCACAGGCGCTTCCAAGGGAATTGGACGCGCGATCGCCCAGCGATTCATTGAAGAAGGGGCCAAAGTGGCATTTACCTATCTGTCGAGCGTCGAGCGCGGCGAGGCTCTTGAAAAGGACCTGGCGGCCTTGGGAGGGGAAGCCAAAGGTTTCCGTTCGGATGCGTCGAGTGGGGAGCAAGCAGAACAGCTCATCCAGGATGTGGTGGCCCATTTTGGTCAAATTGACATCATCGTGAACAATGCAGGCATCACTCGGGACACCCTGATGCTGCGCATGAGTGAAGAAGACTTTGACCAAGTGATCAGCATCAATTTGAAATCGGTGTTCAATACCACCAAACACGCTCAACGCTATATGCTTAAGCAACGAAGTGGAAGCATCATCAATATTTCTTCCATTGTGGGCATCAAAGGCAATGCGGGCCAAGCCAACTACGCCGCGTCCAAAGCGGGCATCATTGGCTTCACAAAGTCGGTGGCCTTGGAATTGGGCTCGCGGGGCATCCGTTGCAACGCGGTGGCACCCGGATTCATCGAAACAGAGATGACGGGCGTGCTCGACGAAAAAGTGGTTCAAACCTGGCGCGACGCCATTCCCTTGAAGCGCGGAGGGCAGCCAGAAGACGTGGCCAATGCATGCGTATTCTTAGGCAGTGATTTGTCGTCCTATGTATCCGGCCAAGTACTTCAGGTTGATGGTGGATTACTTACCTGATGGATACCCCGATTTAATCTCTTTCCAAAGCGCAGTCCATCCTGCGCTTTTTTTTTGCTGATCATGGACCGTTATTGGAAATCCGTCGAGGCATGTTACAAAAAAGGGCGGCCCAGTTGGGCCGCCCTTTGCATTATTTTTTCGGGATGAACGCTTATTCCGCGGAAGGCGTCATGTGTTCCATCAAATACGTCCGGAGCGCATCGGGCTCCAAGTTGCGTGCCACAATGGTCTGGTCTGGGCCGATCAAAACGTTTTGTGGAATGGCACGGATGGAGTACAATTTGGAAGCAGAGTTGCTCCAGCCTTGCAAATCTGTCATCTGGGGCCAAGTCAAGCCATCATTGTGAATGGCATCCATCCACTTTCCGTAGTCGTCATCAAAAGCCACTCCTACGACCTCAAAGCCGGCAAGATGGAAATCTTGATACACTTGCACCAAGGCAGGGTTTTGAGCACGGCATGGGCCACACCAAGAAGCCCAGAAATCGACGAGGGTGTATCCAGTGCCCAAGAGACTCACCAAATTGACGTCGTTACCCAACGTATCCTTTTGGTTTAAGTCCAAAACCGGTTGGCCGATGGCGACGCGCTTCAGGGCGTTGACGCGCTCGGTGAGCAATTTGACATCTTGAGAGTTTTTAGCGTCTTCGGGAACGCCCATCAGCACGGAGTCCAACACCGTGGCTTCCTCCATGTACATATAGCGGTTGGCGATGTAGGCTCCCAATGCGCCGTTCTCCATGGCAAATCGCTTGTTTTCGCGCTGGAGATTTTCGTATTCGGCATTGAGAAGGTTGCTCAAAGAGTCCAGCGTCGTGGAATCTCCCATGGCGCTCGCGGTCTGGAAATACGAGTCAAAGGAACGCGCATAGTCTTGGAAGGCGCGTTGCTGATCGTTGAAGGTATTGAAGGAGGTCATCTCCTCGGTGCCCTCCAAGCGGCCCTCAAAAGGCACAACCCCTGCGTCGCCCTTCAGGGTCAAGGTACCACGGAAGCCAAAACCTGCAATAGGTTCGGCGATGCCGGCGATGCGAACATAAAAGGAGGTCGGACCCTCTGGAGCAAAGCGCAGCGTACCCTTTCCATCTGTCAAGACAATAGAATCGGCTGCATACCAATCTGCGGTGTCGCGAACCATAATGGTCGCCCATCCTTCTTCTTCAGAAGGAGTGAAGTTGTCCAAGGTGATATCAATACTGAGATCGCTCGGCTGGCAGGAAACCAGAAGCGCCAAGGCTCCGGTAGCCATAAGGAATTTGAATGCTTTCATGGCGCGAAGATATATCTTTACGGAATGCGCAAATACACCTCTATTTTCACAGTAGCCGCCTTGGCGGCATTCAGTTTTAACGGGTTAGGGCAGGGAATGTGGTTCCCAGAAGATGCTGCGGCTCAATATGACAAGATGAAAACCATGGGCATGAAGATGTCCTGGAGCGATATTTACTCCGAAGGGGGTTCCGGCAGCCTTAATGATGCGGTGGTGCACTTTGGGGGCTTCTGCACGGGAGAAGTGATTTCGAATCAAGGATTGGTTTTGACCAATCACCACTGCGGTTTTGATGCCATTCAAACCCATAGCTCATTGGAAAACAATTACTTGAAGGATGGCTTTTGGGCCGAGACCTTTGCAAATGAAAAGCCCAATCCTGGTCTTTACGTGGACTTCATTATCAAGATGGAAAATGTGAGCTGGGAGGTCTTTCCGCTGATCGCCCAGGGTAAGAGCGAACGCGAGGCGATTGCGGAAGTGCTGGAAACGAAGATGGCCGCTTACCCTTCCAAAGAAGGCTACATCGGTCATATTGACCCAACCTACGCGGGGAATGACTACGAACTCACTATTGCCCGACGCTATTCGGACGTTCGTTTGGTGGGCGCGCCTCCCAGTGCGGTTGGCAAATACGGAGCTGATACGGACAACTGGGTCTTCCCGCGTCACACGGGCGACTTTTCCTTGTTCCGAATCTATACGGCCCCGGACGGAAGTCCTGCCGAATACAGCGCCAACAACGTGCCCATGCAGGTGAAGAATCCGCTCGTGGTCAGCCTAAAGGGCACCGAAGAAGGCGATTTCTCCTTGATTTATGGCTTTCCCGGGCGTACGACGAGTTATTTGCCCGTTTCGGAAGTGGCTCAGCAGCTGGAAATTATGCTTCCGGTGCGGGTAGCCATGCGCGATTTGGTGCTCAGTACGTGGGACAGTGCGATGCGCGTAGATCCCGCCGTAAAAATTCAGTACGCTTCCAAGTACGCTTCGGTTTCGAATGGCTGGAAGAAGTGGATTGGCCAAATCGAAGGCATGGAGGCCGCTCACGGCCTGGATACCTTAAGCAAGCGCGAGGCAGCCATCGTGGCGTGGTCCGCTAAACAAATGAGGAACCAAGGTCTCGCTGGGGAGCTGGTTTCCACCTTTGCCACGCAGAATTCTGCCCTTGAAAACGACCGTTTGGGCCTGGTCTATTGGCAGGAAGTTTTACCGCGTTGGGAACTCGCTACATGGAGTCGCTTGGCCCAAGACCTCGTGAATACCTACGATAAAGGCGCAGGCTGTGGCCCAGCCATTGCGGCCTTGATCGACTTCCACAAGGACTTTGTGCCGGAACTGGACCGCCGCGCTTCGAAGCGCCTCGTGGCGGCATGGCGCGCAGCGGGTGAGGAGAAACCAGCATTGGGTGTGCCGCTCGAATACTTTGCTGAAACGGAAGCTTTTATCCAGGGCTACTTTAACCCTGAACTGTACAAAAGCTTGCCCACGGTATCCAACGATGCAGAGGTAGCGGCTCTTGTGGCCGCCCATCGAAACCACTTGGCCTTTTCGTTGTGGCCTGATTTGTTGGCCATGTACCGAGCACATTCGGGCAATCTACGTGAACCCGAGTTGGAATACGCGGCCGGAATGAAAGCCTGGATGAACGAGCGCATGCTCGCAGCCAATGAAAATGGGGAGGGGATCAATGCCAACATTGCGTCCGATGCCAATTCTACGCTGCGCTTTGCCTACGGTCGAGTAGGCGGCCTTTCACCCAAGGATGGCGTTACCTACAAGCATTATACGACGGCAGATGGCATCCTTGACAAGTACATCCCCGGCGATTATGAATTTGATTTACCGGAAGACCTCCGACTGAAGTTGGAAGCCCGTGACTACGGGGTCTATGCCAATGCAGCGGGTGAATTGCCGGTATGCTTCTTGGCCGCCAATCATACGTCAGGAGGCAATTCGGGCAGTCCGGTCTTCAATAGCAAAGGGGAGTTGATCGGCCTCAACTTTGACCGCATTTGGGAAGGAACCATGAGCGACTTCTACTTCACTCCAGAGCGCTGCCGCAACATTATGGTAGATCTGCGCTATGTCATGTGGGTGGTAGACGTGTATGCGGGTGCAGATCGGCTGATTCAAGAGATAAAATTCAGCAAGTAAAGAGGGTAGGGGTTCGCGCTTTGAACCCTACTTTTGCGCCATCATTCTCAACACTTAAGTATCCGCCCCATGAGCGTTCTCGTTAATAAAGACTCCAAAGTCATCGTACAAGGTTTTACTGGCAAGGAAGGCAGCTTCCATGCTGAGCAAATGATGGCCTATGGCACGAATGTCGTGGGTGGAGTGACGCCGGGTAAAGGTGGCCAAATGCACCTCGATCGTCCAGTGTTCAACACGGTGAAGGACGCCGTGGACGCCACAGGAGCCGATGTGTCGATTTTGTTCGTGCCGCCCGCGTTTGCAGCCGATTCGGTCATGGAAGCGGCGGACGCCGGAATTAAGGTCATCGTGTGCATCACGGAAGGCATTCCTGTTGCGGACATGGTGAAGGCCAAGCCCTATGCGGTTTCGAAAGGCGCCACCCTCATCGGTCCTAACTGTCCAGGTGTAATCACTGCCGACGAAGCGAAAGTGGGCATTATGCCTGGTTTCGTTTTCAAAAAAGGCAACATTGGTATCGTCTCCAAGTCGGGCACCTTGACCTATGAAGCGGCGGACCAAATCTGTAAAGCTGGTATGGGCATCACAACCGCCATCGGAATTGGGGGTGACCCCATCATTGGCACCACGACCAAAGAAGCGGTGGCTCTACTGATGAATGACCCCGATACCCATGGCATTGTCATGATTGGAGAGATCGGCGGTCAGCTCGAAGCGGAAGCTGGAAAGTGGATCAAAGAAAACGGAACCAAGCCCGTTGTTGGTTTCATCGCGGGTGAAACAGCTCCTGCAGGTCGTACCATGGGCCACGCAGGTGCCATCGTTGGTGGAGCCGAAGACACGGCCCAAGCGAAAAAGGCCATCTTGCGCGAATGTGGTGTCCATGTCGTGGATTCTCCCGCTGACATCGGCACGAAGATGGCCGAACTCTTCGCGAAGTGAGCCAAGTCTGGTACCATGGAAATATCTTGAGCGACGCGGAAGGTCAAGCCTTTTCGCGTCGTTCGCATTTGTACGGGGATGGATTGTTTGAAACCATTCGTGTGCACCGCGGGCGATTGTGTTTTTGGGAATCCCATTACTTCCGTTTGATGTCGAGCATGCGCATCCTTCGCATGGACATTCCCGCCAGCTGGAGCCCAGACGAGATGGAGGCCGAATTGCGGTCATACCTTCCGGACACATCGGGCGACTACCGACTCCGGATGGCGGTTTGGCGAGAAGGGGGAGTCGGTTATGCGCCGAGCACCGCAGGGGTGGATTTTGCTGTCCATGTCACGCCACTCGAAGACGTGGGCTACCCTCATCCCCTAAAGACGCTACAAGTTGATCTTTTCCAAGAACATAAAAAGGCCGCAGGACTCTTGAGCACCCTTAAAGCGAGCCAATCCACCCTGTACGTTTTGGCGGCTCAATTTGCTTTGGATCAAGGCTTGGATGATGCCATCATTTTGTCCCATGAAAACCGATTGCTCGAAACAAGCCGAGGCAATCTTTTCGTCCTCAAGGGTGCGGAATTGACGACCGCTCCTCTAGCTGCCGGGGCTCTCCGTGGCGTGATTCGAGAGCAGGTCCTTCGATTGGCCCCAGGCCTTGGATGGACGGTCAAGGAAGAGGCCCTCAGTCCTTTTGCCCTGCTGGACGCCGATGAGGTGTGGATGACCAATGCGGTGGATGGTGTTTCGGCCATTACGCAGTACCGCAAGTCCGTCTATGGGATGGCTCAAGCAGAACGCATGCAGAACGCCTTGCGGGCGTCCTCGCTTTTCTAATTCAGGGTAGGTTCCTTCGGGGCATTGCTCCAAAGTCGAAAATCCGGGGGGAGATGTCCCTTGAGGGCTTGGTACAGGTCGGCTTGGTAGCTCAGGCAGTTCACGGTGTTGCCGGGAATGATGGCCCAGCTTCCTTCGTCAATCTCCTGGTTAAGCTGGTTGGGCGACCATCCAGAATACCCTGCAAAAAACCGGATATGCCCTGCGTGAAGGAGTCCGCGCGTAAGCATTTCGTGCATAACGTCGTATTCACCGCCCCAATGCAAGAAGCCGTCAATGGAATGTGCTCCAGGAATGAGGTCTGGACGGCAATGAAGGTAAAAGAGGGAATCTTGGTCCACCGGGCCGCCTACATGCAAGGGTAGGGCAGGCCAAGCGCCTTCAAGGGCTTGGGGAAGTGTATACTCGAGCGGATCGTTCAGCACAAATCCTACGGTGCCTTGCTCATCGTGATCCGCGAGCAGAATGACCGACTGTTGAAAGTTTTGGTCTTCGAGCAATGGGTGGGCCAATAAAACCTGCCCACGTTGAATTCGATGCTCGGTTGACTGCCTCATATCCGTTAATTTAGCACAATCCATGAGTTTACACAACGACCGTAAAGAATACCGGGCCAATAGCCTGTCCGATGAGGCGAAAAGTGCTGACCCTGTGGCCCTTTTTAGCGAATGGCTCGAGTCCTACCGCCAAACTGGCGTCGCGGATGCCACCGCATTTGCGTTGAGCACCGTGTCTTCGGACGGTCACCCTGATGCGCGCATCGTACTTCTCAAAGCCCTCGAGCAGGGCCGTATGCAGTTTTTTACGCATTACACCTCGAAGAAAGGGCGTGATTTGGCGGCCAATCCCTTCGCCCATGCGCTGTTCTTTTGGCCAAGTCAAGAGCGTCAAGTGCGGGTATTTGGCCCTGTTTCGCGAGTGGATTCGGCTTGGAGTACCCAGTATTTTAATTCTCGTCCTGCGGAAAGCCGGCGTGGCGCCATCGCCTCGGACCAATCGGCCCCCATTGAATCGCGAGCGGCCTTAGATGGCCAATTCCAGGCCTTGCAGGCTACTCCAGATGACGCATTGCAGCGTCCGGAAGGCTGGGGAGGGTATGCGCTTGAAATTCAGCGGATCGAATTTTGGCAGGGACGGCCTAGCCGAATGCATGATCGCCTCGTCTTTACCAAGCAGGATGCTGCGTGGCACGTACAACGACTTCAACCTTGATCCGGATGACACACCCCATTTCCTTTGCCGTGATCGGATGTGGCCGCATTGGTTTGCGCCATATTGAAATGATCAAAAACCTCCCCGGCGCCACCTTGGCAGCCGTCTGCGATGTCCTTCCTGTGGGGGAACTCGGGATTTCTGTGGAGGTGCCTTATTACACTTCGGCCGAGGCAATGCTGGCGGCCCATCCCCAATTGGACGTGGTTGCCATCGCGACACCCAATGGCTTTCACGCGCAACATGCCCTTCAGGTCATTGCGGCGGGGGCACACCCCATCATTGAAAAACCCATGGCCTTGACCCGCCGCGACGCAGAAAAAGTGCTTCACGCGGCGCTCCAAAAGGGAAAATATGTATTTGGCGTGATGCAAAACCGGTATTCTCCTCCTTCGGAATGGCTGAAGGAAGTGGTAGACCGGGGCCTCTTAGGCGAAATCTATCAAGTGCATGTGGATTGTTTTTGGAACCGCGATGACCGCTACTACCATCCGGGAGGGTGGCATGGCACCAAAGACTTGGATGGAGGCACTCTGTTCACGCAGTTTAGTCACTTCATTGATATCCTGTATTGGTTGTTCGGAGATATTACCCCTACCGCGGTGAAGCTCAATAATTTCAATCATGCCCACAGCATTCAATTTGAAGATTCGGGCATGGTTCAGTTCGACCTTGTACAAGGTGGGGTGGGGTCCTTGAATTATTCGACATCGGTTTGGGACGCAAACCTGGAGTCCAGCATGACCATTATTGGCGAGAAGGGTTCGGTCAAGGTTGCAGGGCAATACATGAATGAAGTGGCCCATTGCCATATCGAGGGGTATGCCATGCCGGCGCTCGCGCCCAGCAATCCGCCCAACAATTACGGCCCCTACAAAGGATCCGCCGCCAACCACATCTTTGTCTATGAAAATGTCATGAATGTGCTGCGCGGCGAGGGTCCCATCACGACCAATGCGCTGGAGGGGCTGAAGGTGGTGGACATTATTGAACGCATCTATGCGAAGGCATAGGGTTATGCCTTAATCCATAAAAAAAGCCGCCCGAGGGCGGCTTTTGCGTTTAGGTGGCTTTGGGTTTAGAGCTTTGCGCTCATTTCAGCGCCAGCCTTAAACTTCGCAACTTTCTTAGCAGCAATTTTGATGGTAGCACCCGTCTGTGGGTTGCGGCCTTCACGTGCGCCACGCACTGATACGCTGAACGTACCGAAGCCGACGAGAGAAACTTTGTCACCAGAGGCCAATGCGCTGCCTACGTTATTCGTGAAAGAATCCAATGCAGACTTTGCTTGTGCCTTGGAGATTCCTGCGTCTGCAGCAATGGCATCGATGAGTTGTGCCTTGTTCATGCTTTTCGTTTTTAAAGATTAAAAATATGTTTTGGTCACTAACAAATATAAACGAATACACCCTACACGCAAGGGTTGGCGCAACTTTTTAACGTTTCAAGGCAAATTTTCCGCGAAGTCGAAATCCGCGTAAAAAGGCCTTGGTGTCCATTTTTCGTTTCCCCGGCCATTGTATTTCATGAATCTGCAGAACTCCTTCACCTTGAGTCAACTGCATCCCTTCGTCTGAAATAATCAATTCAATTGAATGAGTGTAATCAGTTGAAATACAGTCGTTAATCATTTCTGACTGAAATAGCTTTATTCGCTCCTTTCCAGCCTCTTCCAAGTGAAAACTGGCGCCAGGAAAGGGATCGCACGCACGGATTCGGTGATGGATGGAGGGGAGAGTTTTCAACAACTCAAGATGCCCAAATGGTGGATAAATTTTTGGGGCCAAACGTGCCTGAGGTCCCGGAATTTGTGGTTGACTCACCCATTTTCCCTCCATTAAACCGTGAATTGTCTCCACAGCGAGCGCTGCACCAGCATGCATCAAGCGTTCGTAGAGGGAGGCCAATGCTTCGTTCGGGCCTATTTCAAGCTTTTCTTGCCGAAGAATTTCCCCCTCATCAATTCGGTCATTGAGCAAGAAGGTGGTGACTCCGGTGACGGTATCGCCATTGGCGATGGACCACTGAATAGGGGCTGCACCCCGATAATCGGGTAGAAGGGAGGCATGGACATTGAACGTGCCCTTGGGGGGCATGGCCCAAATAGCCTCGGGAAGCATGCGAAAAGCGACGACGACGAACAAGTCCGCGTCGTACTGCGCCAAGTCCGCTAAAAAGCCCGAATCGCGGAGTTTTTCGGGCTTCAAGACGGGAATTCCCAGATCTTGGGCCGTTTGGCCAACATGGGATGCCTTTACCTGCAGCCCGCGGCCCGCAGGTTTGTCCGGGGCCGTGACCACGGCGGCCACATCCGTGCGCGCATCCGCAGCTAGAGCCAATAGTGCGGTTGATGCAAACTCGGGTGTGCCAAAAAAAACGATACGGGCCATTTTCATAGGAGTTGATAGGTTCCAATTGGGGTTCGCTCCCACAAATTTCGGTGAATTCCTTCGCGTAGGGCGGCTTCAATGTCACGCGGACTATCGGGAAGGCTGGCCTTGAGGCCTTGTGCCGTTGCCGGCTCCGTCTCCAGCAAGGCAAAGATATGGGCTTGCAGCGCCAGAGGCCCACGTGTTTGGCTTTGGGTACAGCGATCACATTGCCCACAAGGAGAGGTCTGACGTTCTCCAAAGTATGAGAGTAGGCGTTGCATGCGGCACCCGTCCCCATGAAGCAAGTCCAACATCGCCTGCGCACGGTGGCCCTTAGCGGTTCGGAGTGCGTGCATCTTTTTGCGTGAAATGGGTAGATGGCCCTCCGCTTCACGGGCATGGAGCCACGTGATTAGGGTTTTGCCCTCGGGGTGTTCCCAACGTAAGATTCCGGCTCGGTCAAGCGCATGAAGGCTGGCGTATAAGGCGGGAATCGAACAGTCCACCCGTTGTGCTAAGGCTTTCGGCGAGAAAGGGCTGAACTCCGCCCGAGAGCCTGGATCCATTCGCGCCACGGCATAGGCTACGTGGGCGTGCCCTGGAAGGCTCTCTGCGGCGCGGACGAGTGCTTCGCCATGCATCAATAATTGAATTTTTGCTTGGGCATTCCACCCGTCATGGAGCCGAAACAGCCCTTCGCGCTCCATGGTTTCTAAGGCCAAAGCGATCCATCTACGCGGTTTATCCAAGCGTTGGGCCAGTTCGTCCAAATCCATGGTTTGCTGCACATCCAGCCCGTCTCCTACGGCAATTTGCCCAAGGCTTCCGAGGCGATTGTAGACCCGAGACAGGTCTTCCCAGCTGAGGGATTCCTCCCTGAGTCGCTTTTCAAATGTGCTCTGCACTCGGCTATCCAATAGAAAATGGGCTTCCGCAGGCGCCCCGTCGCGGCCGGCACGACCGATTTCTTGGTAATAGGATTCGGGGGAATCCGGAATATCGAGGTGGAACACTTGACGCACATGGGCTTGGTCAATGCCCATCCCAAACGCATTGGTGGCCACCATGGTACTCAGGCCTTCCCCCATCCACGCCGTTTGTTGGGCAGAGCGCTCGTCGGCCGACATCCCGGCATGGTATGCGCCCGCAGCGATGCCTTGCTCTTTGAGGCGTTTGGCCCACTGAACTGTTTGACTGCGGCTACGGGTGTACACGATTTGCTTTCCATCGTTTGGCCGCAACCATTGAAGGAGTGTGTGTTCCCGCTGGGACGTGACGTGAACGCGTATCTGAATATTGGGTCGCGCGAAGGACTGCCGAAAAACAGGTGCTTCCGAAAGGTCGAGCAGGGTTTGCACATCCGCCAGCACCTCGGGCGTCGCGGAGGCGGTCACAGCGAGACAGGGGATATGGCGGAGTTTGGCCCGAAGGCGACCAAGCGAAGTATAGCTCGGACGAAAATCATGTCCCCATTGGCTGATACAATGCGCCTCATCTACTGCGAGGAGCCCTAGAGGTAAATAGGGGAGGCGGGCCATAAATCGGGATGATAGGGCTCGTTCGGGCGACAAATACAAGAAGGCATAATCGCCAGCAATGGCTCGATCCATGACTTGGTCCCAGGCTTTCGCATCGATGTCTCCCGCCAAAGACAGGGCTGGGATGCCACGAGCTTGAAGGTCCGCTACTTGGTCCTCCATCAGGGAAATGAGCGGGGAAATCACCAGCGTGCACGCTTCTCTCGCCAAGCCTGGAACCTGGTAGCAGAGGGACTTGCCTCCACCAGTCGGGAGCAGGGCAATGCCATCCTTTCCCAGGGCGCAGTGGGTGACAATCTCTTCTTGGCCGGGCCGGAAAGAGGAATAGCCCCAGACCTCCTTTAGAAGTTGATGAAGCGCCTCAGTGGTCACGGAGATAATTCAACATAAAGTCGACACGCTCTTGAATGCTTCCTGGCGGCACTTCGACGAGTCGATAGCCGGCAACCTCGTAGGTTTCGACCAGTGATTGATGGATCGCATGGCAGGTGCTGAAGGGCTCCCATCGGCCTTCATCCATCTGATAAATTTCCTCCCATGGGGGGAAAATGAAGACCTCCGAATGGTAGGGAAACAGATCCGGGTTCATTTCCGCTGGGATTTCTTTCTCTCCGGCATCCATGTAGGCCAAAATATCGAGCAAGGATCGATCATAGAAGACGGAGCCAGACAACCAATTGGCGGCACGATGCTGCTCGGCGCGCAGGGTCCAAATCGCCTTGGAGAATGCAATGAGGTTGCGCCATGGGTCATTGCCTCCTTCGCCGTAGCCCGTTTCTTCCCAGTATTCTCGGGAAACTTCTTTCATCACGGAGTATTCCAGTGCCTCTAAGGCTTGTACGACCGTTGATTTTCCAGTCCCTGGAGCGCCGGTGAGCACAATACGTCGTACTGGGGAAGTTCCGTTGTTACTTTGGGGGCTCATATGGATCCAATTGCGTTTAAAGAGTTGCTGGAGCAAAACTACACTTGGCCCAGCATTTACATGTTTAAGTTCGTTTGTCCGGCGAGCAATGAAAACATTGCCTACCTCGAAAGCCTCTTCAATTCAGAAACGGCTGAAATTCACATCCGTTCCTCATCGAAGGGGAACTTTGTGAGTGTGACGGCGAAAGAGATGATGATGTCTCCTGAGAAGGTGATCGAACGCTACAGTCAGGTCCGCACCATTCCAGGGCTCTTATCCCTCTGAGCCTTCCTGCTCCGCCTCTTCGGCTTTTGGCGCGGCCTTTTTGGACGAGGCCTTTTCCTCGGCGGGCGCCGAGGCATCTTCCGAATGTTCAGATGCGCCGGGTGTAACCTGGATGGTGAGCGCTTCCGCTTCTTTTTCCACGGTAAAGTGAATGGCATCGCCAGGGTGGGCTTGGCCTTTCACAATTTCCTCCGCCAAGGGGTCCTCGACGTACTTCTGAATGGCCCGGGCCAGAGGACGGGCTCCGTACTTGGGGTCGAATCCTTTCTCACCGATAAATGCAATGGCGTCGGGATCCAAGGTCAATTGGTATCCAATGCTTTCCATTCGGCGCATTAAGGCAGCCGCTTCGATGGTGACAATCTTGGCGATGTCCTCCTTTTCCAAGGGATTGAAGACCACCACATCGTCGATTCGGTTGAGGAATTCCGGAGCAAAGGCCTTCTTAAGAGCACTTTCAATGACTCCTTTGGCCAGTTCGTCCGATTTATCCTCTCGGGATTTTGTCCCAAACCCTACGCCTGTGCCAAAATCCTTGAGCTGACGTGAGCCGATGTTGGAGGTCATGATGATCAGGGTGTTTTTGAAGTCCACCTTGCGTCCCAAACTATCCGTCATATGGCCCTCATCCAGGGCTTGAAGCATGAGGTTAAAAATATCCGGGTGGGCTTTTTCTATTTCATCCAAGAGGACCACAGAGTAGGGCTTTCGGCGCACTTTTTCTGTCAGCTGACCGCCTTCCTCGTAGCCTACATATCCCGGAGGGGCACCTACGAGTCGAGATAGGGCGAATTTTTCCATGTACTCGCTCATGTCGATACGCACTAAGGCGTCGGCCGAATCGAAGAGTTGAATCGCTATTTCCTTGGCTAATTGGGTTTTGCCTACGCCCGTGGGCCCTAAGAAGATGAAGGAGCCAATGGGTTTATTGGGGTCTTTCAGGCCAGCGCGGTTGCGCTGAATGGCTCGAACGACTTTCGAAATAGCCGTATCCTGTCCAATGATTTTCGCCTGAATGCTCGCTTCCATGTGGGCTAGCTTATCCAATTCCTGCTTGGCTACTTTTTTGACAGGGATGCCGGTCATCATGGAAACCACTTCAGCGATGTGTTCTTCCGTGACCGGTTGACGGTTTTCGCGCAATTGTTCTTCCCAGCGAGCCTGCGCTTTACTCAGTTCCGCTTCGACATTTTTCTCGTCATCGCGCAGCTTCGCCGCTTCTTCATAGCGCTGGCGGCGCACCACTTCCATTTTCTTTTGCCGGATTTCCTCCAAGCCTTTTTCGAGTTCGGCCACTTCTTCGGGAACTACGATGCTCGTGATGTGCACGCGGCTTCCCGCTTCATCCAAGGCGTCAATCGCTTTGTCCGGGAGGTGGCGATCGGAAACATAGCGCACCGTTAAGCGCACACAGGCCTCCAAGGCTTCTGGAGTGTAGGTGACGTTGTGGTGCTCTTCGTAATTCGCCTTGAGGTTTTCCAAGATTTGCAGCGTCTCTTCCGGGGTCGGAGGGTCAACCATGACTTTTTGGAATCTTCGCTCCAGGGCTCCATCTTTTTCGATGTATTGACGGTATTCGTCCAAAGTGGTAGCTCCAATGCACTGGATTTCGCCGCGTGCGAGGGCTGGTTTGAACATGTTGCTGGCGTCGAGGGAGCCCGTCGCGCCGCCGGCCCCAACGATGGTATGAAGCTCGTCGATGAAGAGGATGATGTCGTCGTTCTTCTCCAATTCGTTCATCAAGGCCTTCATGCGCTCTTCAAATTGTCCGCGGTACTTCGTGCCTGCAACGAGGCTAGCCAGGTCCAGAGTCACGACACGCTTTCCATAGAGCACGCGGCTCACCTTCTTCTTCACGATGCGCAAGGCCAACCCCTCAGCTATGGCCGATTTGCCCACCCCTGGTTCACCAATGAGAAGGGGGTTGTTCTTTTTACGGCGGGACAAAACTTGGCTCACCCGCTCGATTTCTTTCTCTCGGCCAACGACTGGGTCGAGTTTATTCTCTTCCGCCAATTTCGTCAGGTCCCGGCCAAAGTTGTCGAGCACCGGGGTCTTGCTCTTGGGATCGGCCCCTGCCTTTCTACCGGCAGAGCGGGGAGCGGGGCTATCCTCGTCCTCCTCTTCACTCATTGAGGCGGTAGGTCGGGAACGGGACGATCCCGAATCGTCCATGAATTTGGACTGGTATTCCGCCTTGACCCCTTCGTAATCGATGCCTAGGTTCTTAAAAACACCCGTTACAGGGTCGTTTTCGTTGCGTAGGATGCACAATAAGAGGTGGGCTGTGCGGATCACTGCACTCGCATAGAGTTTCGCTTCGAGGAAGGTTGTTTTGAGGGCTTTCTCCGCAGGGCGTGTGAGCGGGATATTCTTTCGCGGGGTGGCCGAGGCGTCGCCGAGTTCCGTGAGGCCTTCAATTTTGGTGCGTAAGGCACTCAGATCCAATCCCATAGATGTAAGGATGTCCACAGCGGATCCTTCTCCTTCGCGGACCAGACCCAGAATCAAATGTTCGGTGCCAATGCTGTCGTGCCCAAGCCGAAGGGCTTCTTCTTTGCTGTAACCAATGACGTCTTTGACGCGGGGGGAAAAATTCTCATCCATACTTCCAAAGTAACCAATACAATGCCAACGGTTGGCCTTCTGTGGGAAAGAACATTTATAAACAGCAAATTGTGCATAAAACGTGGCTAAAATCCGCGTCAATGCTGAATTTGAGGGGTCCTGAAGGCGTATTTTTGAAGAATACACTTTAATCTGACAAAATGGCGGACGCTGAACGTATTATTCCCATAAACATTGAGGAGGAGATGAAGAGCTCCTACATCGATTATTCGATGTCGGTGATTGTCTCTCGTGCCCTGCCCGATGTCCGCGATGGTTTGAAACCCGTACACCGTCGCGTGCTGTACGGCATGAATGAAATGGGCAATTTTGCCTCCCGTGCTTACAAAAAATCGGCGCTCGTTGTCGGTGAGGTCATGGGTAAGTACCACCCTCACGGCGATTCGGCCATTTATGACACGGCCGTACGGATGGCCCAAACTTGGTCCCTACGCTACACCCTCATCGACGGCCAAGGAAACTTTGGTTCGGTGGATGGAGACTCCCCAGCCGCGATGCGATACACAGAGGTGCGCATGCGCAAGATCACCGAGGAGATGGTCAAGGACATTGACAAGGAAACGGTCGATTTCAAACTCAACTACGACGACTCCCGCGAAGAGCCTACGGTACTGCCCACACGGATCCCCGCCCTTTTGGTGAATGGGGCTTCGGGTATTGCCGTTGGTATGGCGACCAATATGCCTCCTCACAATTTGACGGAGACGATTAATGCGACCATCGCGTATGTCGACAATCCAGACATTGATGTCGACGGGTTGATGCAGCACGTGAAGGCTCCGGATTTCCCAACAGGAGGCATTATTTACGGCTACGACGGGGTGCGCGAAGCCTTCCACACGGGCCGAGGCCGTGTCGTGGTGCGCGGACGCGCCACCATTGAGGATGTGAATGGCCGCGACTGCATCATCGTGTCCGAAATCCCCTACCAGGTCAACAAAGCCGAAATGATCAAAAAGACGGCGGAGTTGGTGAATGAGAAGAAGTTGGAGGGTATTAGCGACATCCGCGACGAATCAGACCGCAATGGAATGCGCGTGGTGTATGTCCTGAAGCGCGATGCAGTGCCCAATGTGGTCTTGAACAAATTGTACAAGTTCACCCAGTTGCAAAGCAGCTTCAGCGTCAACAACGTCGCCCTCGTGGGCGGCCGCCCGATGACCTTGAATCTCCGGGAAATGATTCACCATTTCGTGGAGCACCGCCATGAAGTGGTGGTTCGCCGGACTAAGTACGAATTGAGCCAAGCGGAGAAGCGCGCCCACGTCCTCGAGGGTCTGCTCATTGCCATTGACCACCTCGATGCGGTCATTGCCCTCATTCGCGGATCAAAAACGGTAGACGATGCCAAGGATGGCTTGATGAATAAGTTCGGCTTGTCCGAAATCCAAGCCAAGGCCATTTTGGAGTTGCGTCTCCAGAAGTTGACTGGATTGGAGCGCGATAAGATCAAGGCTGAGTTCAATGAATTGATGGAGCAAATCGCCTATTTCAAGCGCATTCTCGACGAGAAGGACCTGCGCATGGCGATCATCAAGGAAGAATTGGTAGAAGTTCGCGATAAGTATGGCGACGAGCGTCGTTCCGAAATCGAATATGCGGGTGGTGACATGCGTATTGAAGACATGATCGCGGACGAAGATGTAGTCATCACGATCTCCCATATGGGCTATGTTAAGCGTACTCCTCTGACGGAATACCGGACTCAGAGTCGGGGAGGGGTGGGGTCACGTGGCGCCACGACGCGCGACGAGGACTTTATCGAACACGTCTTTGTGGCCTCCAACCACAACTACATGCTGTTCTTCACAGAGCAAGGCCGCTGTTTCTGGCTCCGCGTCTATGAAATCCCTGAAGGAAACCGCACCAGCAAAGGCAAAGCCATTGTCAACCTCATCAATATTCCACAGGATGACAAGGTTCGGGCCTTTATCAATACGAAGGACATCAAGGACGAGGAGTATGTAAATTCCCACTATGTTGTGCTGTGTACCACCAAGGGTATCATTAAAAAGACCACTTTGGAAGCCTACAGCCGCCCACGAGTCAATGGCATCAATGCCATCACCGTTCGTGAAGGGGATCAGCTTCTCGAAGCTCGCTTGACTACCGGCTCCATGGAGATTCTCATGGCCGTTGGATCGGGTAAGGCGATTCGATTCCCCGAAGAGAAGGTCCGCCCCATGGGACGGAACGCATCTGGGGTTCGGGCGATGACACTGGATACAGACAACGACGTAGTAGTCGGTATGGTCTGCACGGACAGCGATCAAGAGTCCATCTTGGTGGTATCCGAAAACGGTTACGGCAAGCGAACCTTGGTCGAAGATTACCGGGTAACCAATCGTGGAGGTAAGGGTGTTAAGACTCTGAATATCACGGACAAAACGGGAGACTTGGTCGCCATTAAGGTGGTAACCGATGACGACGATTTGATGATTACCACTAAAAATGGCATCATGATTCGCATGGAAATGAAAGAGATCCGCGTTATGGGCCGTGCCACACAAGGGGTTCGGGTCATCAACCTGAAATCAGGCGTGGTGATCTCCTCGGTAGCGAAAGTGCCCCACCAGGAAGACGAAGTTGAAGTGGTGGAGGGAGTAGAAGGCACTTCAGATGCGGGTGCAGCTGGGGAGGTAGGCGACTCCGCTCCAGAGGGCAGCGCGGAATAATATCGCATAGAATCATTTGGAAACGCCCGGCCCTAACAGGTCGGGCGTTATCTTTGCGGCATATATCCAATTTTATGAAAACGACAGCATTCTTTGGAGCCCTGGTTTTGTCCATCTCCATGTTCGCCCAGGCACCAAGTGTTTCGAGTGCCAAAATTGCCATGGACCGTGGGGATCTCACGGAGGCCAAAAAGTACATCGACGAGGCCAGCGGCATCATCAATGAGCAGCCCGTGGAAACGCGCAACGCCAAGTTGATGCCCAAGTACTATGCCTACCGTGGCCAGGTATACTACAAGTTGTTCAAGGATGAAGCCTTGACAGCCCCAGAATATTTGGATGAAGCTTCCCAAAGCTTTGCGGACTGTATCGCATTTGAGGCGTCCACGGGTAAAAAGCGTTATTCGAAAGAAGCCGAGGAAATGTTGCCTTACGTGGCGGCTGATTACATCACCATGGCGGAAGACAATAACTTCAACAAAGGAAATAAAGAGGCGGCCATAAAGGCTTATGAATCAGCGTACAAGCTTCGCCAAACTTTGGGCACTTTGGACACCTTGACCTTGAGTTACATCGGGTACTTATCGCAGGACGTGAAGGATTTTACTCGTGCTGAAGAGGTGTATAAGAGCTTGATCGACATGAATTTCAAGAACATTCTTTGGACAGGTATTTTGCTCGAAGATGGTCAGCGTTATCCGTTCCCCGACAAAAAGACGTTGGATTTTTACATCCAAACGGAGCGTGCCGCAGAGCCTCAGCGTTCGGAGAGCATTGCGCATGAGTTTTACATCCAGTTGTTGTGGGTGTACAACGAAACAAAGCAGACGGAGCAGTATGATGCATTCTTGAAGACGGCACGTGCCGCCTTCCCGAACAATGATAACCTCCTGAAGATGGAATTGCAGTCTTTCCTGGATAAGGAGGATTTTGATGGCGCCTTGGCCAATTTGGAAGAGGCTTTAGTATCGGACCCCAAAAATGCCTTGTATCTCTACAATGCGGGATTTATTTACCACCAGAAGAAAAAGGATTTGGTGAAAGGCCGCGAATACTATACGGCCGCCATGGAAGCAGATCCGGGCTACCTGGATGCAGTTTACATGTTGGGATTGATGCACATTGATGCCTCCAACGTAGTAGTGGAAAAAATGAACGACTTGCCCCGAAATGCAAAAAAGGAGTACGACAAGTTGAATGCGGAGAAGGATGTTGAGCTCGCGAACGCCCTGGTATACTTTGAAAAAGCATACGGCATTAATGCCAAGGATGATGCGACTTTGCAAGCACTCCGTGAGGTGTACTACAAATTAGGCAAGTACGATGATGCGAAGCGCATCATGGAAGAGATGGGAAACATCTAATAGACGTTTTACTGGTCCACAGAAAGACGCGCTCCTTAAGGGGCGCGTTTTTTTTGAACCCTAAAAGCGCCAAGAGTCCAAATCAAGAGGGTGTGAGGATCGTTAAAGCGGCCGGGCCAGTGGCTTGGGAGCGTTTGTAGAAATGTAAGGGAGCTTCGAGAATGGTTAGTTAACATAATATATATTATGGGCAATTGAAATGCTTTAAAGGAAATGCCCTTAATGGGTACACCTGACCGTTTGATTAACCTCTAAAGCGGCTTCCTCCTTAAATTCTTTTACTCGTAGGGTTCGCGGCCCGGCGTTTGGGGATTTGAACCACGGGATGGCCAAGGCCGGAATCTGCGTAGCGTGGATCAGCGATCATGGGACAGCGCTCAATGTCGTCGACTTCCAGGCTGAGATAGCCCAGCTCGTCCTGAACGCGTCCGGTGAGCAGATAGACGCCACGATCTTTGAGCACGTGACGCTTGACTGTCGGCGGAAAATGCACGGTGTCAAAGATTTGGCCGTTGTGCTCCTGGAACGTCGCGAATTGCATATGCTCGCCTTTAACCGTCTTGCTGTGCTTGATGGCGACCACGTAGCCGAGAATTTGGATCGTTTCACCGATGTGTTTGGGCCAATGCTTGACGGAAGTGCTGCGCTTTCCTTGCCAGCCGGTGAACAAATCAAAGGGATGACCGAGGCTGAATCCGAAGAGTTCGAGCTGATCATAGGCTTCGTCCAAGGCATGGTGCGCCAAGCTGGGCAGCGAAAATGCCCGAACGGGCTCCTCAAACAGCGACAAACTGGGCGCCGCTTGCGGTTTGTGTCCCAGTCTGTGGTGGGCCTCCCAGAGTAAGGCGCGCTTGGGCTGACCGGTAAATCGGAAGGCTCCAGCCCGAATGAGCAAAAGCAGTGCATCCAGTGATAGCGGGTGTTCTGCGCGGTGCATGCGGTCGATGAAATGAGCCAGTGAGGTGAATGGGCCGTGTTGTGCGCGTTCTTGATCTAGGGCGCGGCAAACGCTTATGTCCATGCCGGAAATGCGACCGCTGCCCAGAATAATTCGGTTTTTGGGTTGAATACAGGTATCAGTCCGTCCTTCATTGACGCAGGGGGCTTCGATGTGGGCGCCGTGTCGGCGGGCTTCTTGGAGGTAGAATTCGGCTCGGTAGAAGCCTCCCCCATTGTTGACGGTGGCGACGAGATACTCCAACGGGTAATGGGCCTTTAGGTATAGGCTTTGGAAGCTTTCGACTGCATAGGAGGCCGAATGACCCTTCGCAAAGGCATAGCCCGCAAAGCTTTCAATTTGGCGCCAGATTTCGCATGCATCAGCATCTGGATAGCCTTTTTCGCGGCAATTGCTAAAGAATTGGCGCTCCACCGCAAGGAATTCTTCGCGCGAACGGTACTTGCCAGACATGCCCCGCCGTAGGACGTCGGCTTCTGCGAGGCTCAACCCAGCATAGTAATGCGCGACCCGAATTACATCCTCCTGGTAGACCATGACACCATAGGTTTCCGGCATGATGTCGAGCAGAATGGGATGCGCGCGGCGGCGCTTTTCGGGATCGCGGTGGCGCTCAATGTATTCGCGCATCATGCCGGATTGGGCCACGCCAGGCCGAATGACAGAACTGGCCGCGACAAGCTCTAAGTAGCTCGCCGTTTGAAGTTTGTGCATCAGCATGCGCATGGCGGGGGACTCGACGTAAAAGCATCCCATCGCTCCCCCCTGCTTCAACAAGGCCAAGCTGGGCGGGTCGGTCTTAAAGCGTTGCACGTCGTGAATGTCCAGTTGTGCCGCCTCAGCCGGCCGTGTTTCCTTGAGGATCTCCACACATTCCGAAATCTTACTCAGTCCTCGCTGTCCCAAGATGTCAAACTTGTGCAGGCCGACATCTTCTGCGGTGTACATGTCAAAATCCACGGTGGGAAAGCCTTTGGGCGGCAAAAAGGTCGTCGAAAAGGCGTGTAGCGGCTCCTGCGAAATCAAAATCCCGCCGGAGTGTATGCTCATTCGGTTGGGCAGCCCGTGCAGCCGGTGCGCGTACTGCAGGAGCCGCTGGGCGCTTTCGTCCCCTCCGGGGATCTTTCCGTCTGCTAGGGCGTCAATCTCAAACTTGGGCAGGCCAAAGACCTTTCCTAGTTCGCGCACCACCGCGCGGTATTGGAAGGTGTTGCAGGCTCCCAGCAGGGCCGTATTCGGAAAGCGCTTGAAGATGTAGGCCGTCAAATGCTGCCGATCGCGCCAGGAGAAATCCAGGTCAAAGTCGGGCGGCGACTGGCGGTAGAGGTTGATAAAGCGCTCAAAGTAGAGGTCCAACTCAATGGGGTCCACATTGGTGATTTTCAAGAGGTAGGCCACCATGCTGTTGGCCCCGCTCCCCCGCCCCACGTAGAAATACGCCTGTTTCTGCGCATAGCGAACAATGTCCCAATTGAGTAGAAAGTAGGCAGTGAAGGCTTTCTCTTGGATGATTTGCAGTTCTTTTTCTAGCCGCTCAGTGACTGCGCGCGAGGCTTTGGGGTAGCGGTGCGGCAATGCATCCAAGCAGAGGTGTCGGAGTAGGGCCGTATCCTTAGCCTTTGAGCCTGTGTAGGTCTGCTGATTCTTCCCCCCGCTCCCCTTTCCAAGCTGTGCGTCCCAGGGCGGCAAACTGGCCAAGAAATGCTGACTCTGTTTCCAAAGCACCGATGAAAACCGAGCAGCCACGGCAGCCATGTCCTCCCAGCGGTGTGCATTGGGGAGATGGTCGTCAAAGGTCAGCTTGCTCAGCACCGTATTCAGCTCCATGGCTCGTAGGAGTCGGTGGCTGTTGTAATCGCCGTTTCCTCGGAAGGCCATCGTGGTCCAAGCGAGGCAGCGCTCAAAGGCGGGATGCCGTTCAGCACGGCGCTGCTCCCCCTCCTCCACGCCGATCCATTCGTGGGCCTTCAGTGCGCGTTCTGGGGCACGACTCAAGGGGTAAATGATCCGAACCTCAGGCAGGTTGGGGAGTTCATGAAGTCGATGGGGGCGCGCTTCGCTGAGCCAGGCATTGAGGTGTTGGAAACCCCATGGGCTCTCGGGTAGAAGGACGGCGATGCGATGCCCTCTGTCACGCAGATCTGTCGCAGGGTAAATGGGAATCTTCGCTTTGTGCAGGCTTGGCAGAATGCCGGCTGTCCCATTGATTTCTGCGAGGATTAGAGGGGTGCATCCGTGCTTTTCAGCAATTTCTAGGACGTCCTGAGGCTCCAGCACTCCAAATCGGAAGCTGTACGCGGTATGGCTGAGGACCATGGCTTAAGCGGGACGCATGCCTTCGAGCCGGAGATCGTCTTTGGTTTGGTAGGCTTCCTCGCTAAATAAGCGCTCTCCAATGGGGAGTAAGGTTTTGACGTCTTTGGTTCGGGGATTCTTAATGGCGGGCGAAATGGGATAGGCATTGAGCCGGTCTCCGGGGTATGGGGTTAGAAGTTCGGTAATGTCCTGTAGGTCTGTGTCCAATGACAGCCAATCGCGTTCCGCGTCTCGAGGAAGGATGACCGGTGAGCGGTGGTGGCGAATGCGCTGTGTCACGCTATTCGCCGCGGCGGTAATGATAGCAAAGGAGCGGACAAGTTCACCGGTGGTAGGGTTTTGCCATTCATCCCAGATTCCAGCAAAAGCGAAGGGGCGCTCCTGTTTTCGAAGGTATACGAGGTAGGGCTCGCTCAATTTTCGGTCTTCGGGCCCTTCGATGAAGGCATCAGCAAGTACCAGGCAGCGCTGACTGCGAATGGCTTTACGGAAGCTGGGCTTTTGAAGAATGCCCTTGGCGCCCTGGTAGTCGGGCGTGTTTTCGGGGTTGTGATCTCCTTCTGCGCGTGCATTGAGAAGGCACATCGGCTTCTGCGCCCAGTGAGGAACGAGGCCAAATTGAAAAAGCTGCACTTCTCCAGGGCGATCGCTGGCAATTACGGGCGCACGTTCGCTAGCTGAAACATTGGGGTTGTGAGGAAAGAGTTCGGGCTGGGGCACATGGACGCCAAAGCGCTTTTCAACGACTTCTACCCGACTTATTTGAACATAGCGTCCGCACATGGTATGCTTTATTGTATTGTTTAAATTAAATAATTTAAAATACTGGTATTAAGTATTTTATATATACCTATAGATTTTCTCTATAGGGTCTTTTTTTTGCTTTTTAGGCTTAGGACCGGCGGTTAGCAAGCAAGGGAGGCGGCTCGCCGTTAAAGGGGTTTCCGCGGCCAATAGTCCGTGCACCGAGGCCATAAGCCCGGACAACGGCTCTGTCGCCATAGGCTATGCGGATTCGGTCCATAGCCGCATACAGCCGGTCATTCCGATCGCAGGTCTCGAAAAGGTGGTACTGCTCCCCTCCTCCAACCAATCCGCTGAAATGCACTCCGATTAAGCGAATTCGTACCCGTCGATCGTACAACCGCTGAAAAAGCTCTTTGGCCTTTGAAATAAGGATGGCATCGGAAGCGGTGTAAGGAATGCTGACTTGCTGGCTATGTGTCTGAAAATCGGCATAACGCAGTTTAATGCGTATACAGCTAGTCAGCTTGTGTCCTCGGCGGAGTTGAAACGCAAGGTTTTCGACCATGGCGACAAGGATGCTCTGTAATTTTTCAATGTCTGCACTGTCTTGGTCAAAGGTGCGTTCCGTAGAAATGGACTTTCGTTCATGTGTTGGGTGAACGGGAGACGCATCTACCCCTTGTGCTTTCTCCCAAAGCGTCTGCCCAGGCTTGCCAAAGACGCTATAGAGCATGTCTACGGGCATCTCTTGAAGCGTTCCAATGTGCTGAACGCCTAGGTTTCGAAGGGTTTGGTAGGTCTTTTCTCCCACCATGGGGATTTTGCGCACGGACAGTGGGGCTAAAAAACCTCGCTCATCGCCCCAGTTTACGTGGCGCTGATTATTGGGCTTAGCCTCTCCGGTGGCCACTTTGGATACGGTTTTATTGACAGATAACCCAAAGGAAATGGGCAGCCCGGACTCTCGCATAACCCGCTGCCGAAGCTCTGAGGAGAACGACAGGGCGCCAAAAAAGCGATCCATGCCCGTCAGGTCGGCATAAAATTCATCGATGGATGCTTTTTCCAATATGGGAACTTGCTCGCGAATGATGTCCGTAACCACTTTGGATTGCTTGGAATACGCGGCGGAATTTCCTCGTATGACCACCGCTTCAGGGCAAAGACTTCGAGCCATGCGCATGGGCATGGCGGAGCGAATGCCAAATTTTCGTGCTTCATAGCTGCATGACGCCACGACGCCTCGGTCTGAGGTGCCACCAATGAGGATGGGACGCCCTTCAAGGCGGCGATCCTGGAGGCGCTCTACAGACACAAAGAAGCTGTCTAAGTCCATGTGGAGTATGTGGCGTTGCATGTGCGACGAGAGCGATTAGGCGACGTTTTGATTTAGTGCCGTACGAAGCGCGCGCACCTCCTGTTGGAGAGCATCTAAGCGTGTAAGCACGGCGTCGTCTCCACGAAGCTTGGGCGAAAGGTCCCATTGAATGCTTCCTTCGACTTTCCAAACTTCCAACAGGTCTTCGACGTGAACGCGGTAGGGGGCATATATAGGATTGTCCGAAATCAGCTCGATCTCCCCCGAAGAGCGGATATGGTTGCTCGCGCGCTTGAATACAACGCCTTGATCTTGAGTTAAAAAGACGTACAATTCTCCTGTTTTAATGGAATGCCAGTCTTGTACATAGCTGGAAATCACGTAGGATCCAGGAAGAAAGGGCAACATGCTATCTCCTTGAATTTGGAATACGCGGCGGGTCTCCTCCGAGGACAACTCTGGAATAGGAAGGGAAAACTGGGGTAGCGCTTCGACAAAATCTATGTCCCCATAGCCCCCCAGGTATCCGGCTGCCGCCTTGACGGGTACCAGGGAAATGCGCTCTCGATTTGTTTCGGGGTCAATGGGGACCGCTAATACACGCAACTTGCGCCCAGCTAAGCGCTCGGCATCTACTTCTGCCGCGGCACTGGGAGGGGCTCCGCCCACTAAGGCGTCTAGACTCATCTGGAAAATGCGCGAAAAGGCTAAGAGCGTCTCGAGTTTTGGCTCTGCCCTCCCCTCCTCGTAAGCGCCCACCAAGGATCGCTTAATTCCCGCTCGTTCGGCGAGTTGTTGCTGGGTCCATCCGTGTTTCTTGCGAAGAGCTTTAAGGGTGTGGGCGAGTTCCATGATAAATTACTAATTAAATTAGATTACTAAATTAGTTAGCAAATACCATTTGTGCAAATTTTTTTAGTCCGAATGCAAAGGGCTGTCTACCATGGCATGCCCAGCAAGCCATGCCCCGGTCCAAGCGGCTTGAAAATTAAAACCGCCCGTGAGCGCATCGACGTCCAGCACCTCACCCGCAAAAAACAACCCCGGCTGAAGACGGCTTTCGAAGGTTTGGAAATTCACCTCTTCCAGGGCAATGCCCCCAGCGGTGACAAACTCTTCCTTAAAGGTGCTTTTGTCGACGACCTGAAAACTCGATTCGGACAGGGTATCCGCTAAGCGGCGAACTAAGGGCTTACTCAAATCGGACCAATTCGCCGTTTCTGGAATACGCGCGTGGGCACACAGGGTCTTCCAAAGACGCAGTGGAAGCCCGTACAGCGTATTCGAGACTACTCGTTTTCGCTGAAAATCAAAGTCTTTCCGGTGACCATTTAATTCGTCAAATAGATCCTCCGCGGAAATGTGAGGAACCCAGTCCACATAAATATGGAAGCGGTAGTCCTGCTGCGCCATCCAGCGCGCGCCGAACGAAGAGAGTTTCAACACAGCAGGGCCGCTTAAGCCCCAGTGAGTGATCAGTAAAGGCCCTTCAGTTTCAAACCCTCCAACAGGAAGCGTTATACGCGCAAGAGGAACCGAAACACCCGCCAAATCCTTTAGTCGCGGATCTCGGATATTAAATGTAAACAAAGAGGCTACAGGTGGCACGACATGATGCCCCATGGACTGAACACTCTCCCACATTCGCTTGGAGCTTCCCGTAGCGAGAAGCACCCGATCGAACAACTGGGTTTCTCCCGAATCAAAAATCACCTGGAATCCCCCCTCTTCCAAGGGCTCTACCTTTTTCGCACTCGACTTCATATGAAACTGCACTCCAGCACGCTCCGCGAATTCCAAAAGGCAATTTGCAATGGTGGACGATTGATTGCTCACGGGAAAAACGCGGCCATCCTCTTCAATTTTAAGATCAACGCCACGGTCCGTAAACCACTCCATGGTGTCGCCGCAAGCGAACTTGTGAAAGGGCCCTAACAGCTCCCGCTGACCGCGCGGATAAAATTCCACCAACTCATGGGGATCAAAACACCCATGGGTGACATTGCACCGCCCACCCCCAGAAATCAAAACTTTGCCTAGAAGAGTGGAAGATTTTTCAAAAACGTGAATCTCGGAATCCGGTGAGGCTTCCCCGGCTGCAATCGCCGCAAAGACTCCGGCAGCGCCGCCACCAAGAATAGCAATGGAATAGGAAGATTTCACCAGACAAAATTACGGGGATTCCAGCACTTTAACGGCCCCAGCGTGGCGGGGTTGGAAGTTGGGCCTTCCGAATTTTGATAAACCGACCATTTTGCTCAAAATATTCGAGGTCATAGAGGCCGTAGCACATGGTGCCATCGTGCAGCAATTCCATGCACGTCGTGAACTTCGGGTCAAAACCTTGAAGCAACAATTCATCCTTGTGCACTACGTCTTGGCCGGCGTGCAAATGCTCTGCAAGCAAGCCATAATTCTGCTTGAGTGAGCGGTGGTAGGGACGGCAAATACGATTGGCATCCATCATGCGTGCATTGTGGTAGGCATTACGGCAGCCATCATCGCAGTATTTTTTATCGGCACGCCCGACTAAAGGAAGCCCGCACTGGAGGCAAAATGTTTGATTCTTTTTCATGGGTTTTAGATTAGGTTGATTTTTTTATTTCGGCCAAAATATTAAGTGTCATTTGAGATAGTCGTTTGTAAACAGATATACTTATTTACACACATATTAACATTTATAAACATTCTCTTCCGAATAGTCCTTTCTGGACGTTGCAGTTTTGATCCAAATCAAATTTTACTGCTATGGCAAACATGAAAAATCGAGTAACGCTCATTGGCCGAGTAGGTCAGCAACCTGAAATCAAAACATTTGAGTCAGGAAAGCACCGGTGTCAATTCTCCTTGGCGACGCACGAAAAGCGGAAGAATGCCCAAGGAGAAGTCACAGAAGACACGCAGTGGCATGCCATTATACTCTGGGGAGCATTGGCTGAAATTGCGGACAAGTATGTCCAGAAAGGCGATTTATGTGCCCTGGAAGGTAAACTAGTTTACCGGACCTACGAGGATTCCAACGGACACATCGTCAATCGCAGTGAAATCCACGGGAAAGACCTTCAAATCTTGAGCCCTAAATCAGGGACCAATCCTGCTGCTTGAAGGAACTCCGTGGTGAATACCTCCCCAACGGGTGGAGAGCCGAACGCATGCGTCGTGCGGCTTTCCATCCAAGTGGGACCCTGATCCAGCCACGTATCCACCATCCAATGACAGGAATACACGCCTGCGGCAACTTGTTCATGGAGGCGAAGATGTAGGACTCCGTTGACGTGGTGAATCACCCATTCATTCGCCGGTGAAGCATTCATGGGTAGGGCTAAATAGGGCCCTGGATCCATGACGGCCTCTTCCTGCCACGTGTCCAAATCTGTGAGCAGATGAGTCAATTGCGTGGCAGCCTCCGCGCGCGACCAATCACCGAGCGAAATTCCGGTTTCTATGGTCATCGTCGCAATGCCCTGTTCTTGAAAAAATTCCCCGAAAGCTGTCGGATAGAATTGGTCATCAAACCGCGCTAGTCCGCCCTCCCAAGAAGGGAGAAGGAGTTGAGTCCAACGCGCCAAAATGCTTTGCGCTTTAATCTGTGCTTGCTGTTGCGCTGGCGTCGGCACATCAGGGTGTCCTTTTGGCGCTAAAAGGGAAAATGTTGCAGGCATTGAGCCAGCTTCAGGATAGAAACGAGGCCGCTGGTCATGCAGGTTCAAGGCGATGTGCGGGTGAAAGCGTTTCGCTGCCATGACCAAGGCCCGCGCTTCAGCACTTTCTTGTGCCCGGGCATCACGGTTTACATCCACCCCTTCCCCATTGAATCGGGTAAACGCTTCGGCTCCATCCGGATTGAGAATGGGAAGGAGAAAGTAGCTGGATTCGCACTTCGGACGGCGCATGAATGCCAGGATGGCTTCATATCCAGTTGGTTCATTCCCGTGCATTAACGACCAGGCGAGAATGCGCTGACCACCCCCCTCTTGGATGAATCCGACGATGGGCCGTCCTTGCGCACTGGCTCCCAGCAGCACTTCTTGCCATCCGAAATTCTGCGCAGCTTCGCGAAGGCGGGCGAGACGAAGATTAAAGGACTGGTAACGCATTTGTCAAATGTACGGAGGGAGAATGGCGATTCCTGCCCGATGTTTGTGGCATGAAACATCGATTGACTTGGGCGCTGTGCCTAGCCACGTGGTCCATGACCGCACAGCCATTCTCCTTCTGCGTGGGCAGTTGTGCAGATTTACGTGACGACGAAGCAGAGTCTATTTTCCTTCATGCAGCGAAGGAGGAAAAGGCCTTCTTTTTATGGCTGGGAGACAACCTGTACTTCGGCAAGGAGGACTGGCAAACCGACGAATCTATGCGAAGGGCCTACGACAAGCGGTTCGCTACCCAACCGGTGCAAGCCTTGTTGCACAGCAGCCGTCAACTCGCCATCTACGACGATCATGATTTTGGCCCGAATGATGCGGATTCTTCGTTTGCGGGACGACGCCTCAGCGCACGTGTTTTTGGTGAATTTTGGCTCGAAACTCCGACCCAAGTAGACCGGTATGGGGATATTCGATGGGCGGAGCGCTATGGATCGGTTTTAATGATAGGTTTGGATGATCGCTACCACCGAGGCCCTTTGGGAACGCACATTTTGGGCAAGGGGCAAATGAATTGGCTGGCTCAAACCCTCCGCGAGCATGCTGATGCCTCCATCGTCTTCATTGCGATCGGATCCCAGGTCCTTAACGATGCAGAAGTCTTTGAGAACTACAGCCGATTCCCAGAAGAACGTGAAGCGCTGCTTTCTCTGTGCGCGCGTGCCGGAATGCCCGTCGTGTTCTTAACAGGGGATCGCCACCACGGCGAAATCAGCCAAAAGAAAGTAGATGGCGTGATCTTGACTGAAATCACTGCCTCGCCCTTGACCTCCACCACCCACAGCCCCAGTAAGGAAGAGCTCAAAGCCAATAAATCACTCCTCAAGAATACGGTACTCAGCGAGGGGCACTTTGCAAAGTTGAATTGGGATGGCGAAGCGCAGCTCTCAGTCGCATTTATTACCAAGGATGGTGAAACAAAAGTTAACAAGACATTGAAATTGCTACCTTTGTAGCACCATGCCTGTAGAACACCATCCAGAAAACCAACGCCTCGTCGCTTGGATGCAGTCCAAGCAACTCAACGCCTCTCATTTAGCTGAACGTCTTGGAACGTCACGTGCCACCATTTCCCATGTGGTGAATGGTCGCAACAAGCTGAGTTTAAACCTTGTGCAATCCCTTGCGGAGAACTTTCCCGATTTTGACCTGTCCTACATTGTCCTAGGGCGTGCCGCAACATCCTCGGGGACTTCCACCTCGAAGGACCCCATCTCGCCCGTTCAAGGCCGGACGCTTCCAAGTACGCAGAACTTGGAGACCTTAATCATTGTGCAAGGGGACCATTTTGAAATCAAAACGCGCAAGCCGATTCCTTAAACCATTCGGCGGCAGCTGGGTTAATAGGGCATGTATTTGATCGATCGGACCCAAGACCTGCCCATCTCTTTAGAAGAAGCGTGGGCCTTTTTTTCTTCCCCCCACAATTTGGCCAAAATAACCCCAAAGAATTTGGGCTTTACCGTTCTGGGGGAGATTCCTGAGACGATGTATGAAGGTTTATTCATTCATTACACCGTGTCTCCCCTGGCCGGAATCCCCATGAAATGGACGACGGAAATCACCCACATTCGTCCGATGGAGTACTTTGTAGACGAGCAGCGTGTAGGCCCCTACTCCATTTGGCACCACGAACATTTTTTTGAATCCATCCCAGGGGGCGTTCGCATGCGAGACCGGGTTCATTACCAAGTTCCGCTTGGATTTTTGGGTCGCCTCGTTCATCCGATCATCGTCCGTCCGCGCTTGGAAGAGATCTTCTCCTTCCGATTTAAAGCGGCGGAGGAACTTTTTGGCGCCTAATTTTGTCCCATGGCTGAACCTCTGAAAGAAAATCCCATAGATGCAGATAAAGTAGCCCAGAATCCTGGGCTTCTTCCGTATGCCCACCATGTGGGCGGAGTGCCCATCGTTCCGACGCAAGAGGGAGTTCAACGTTCAACGTCCCTTTCGTCCATGGATTTTCAGACGGATCTTCAGCTGAACCAAATCAAGGCCCAAATGGAATTGCTAGCCGAACAAGCGCGCAGCATTCAACGCCGAAAGCAAGTATCGGAGTGGATCTATTCCGCTAAGATTTCTTTCAAACCAGAGGTCAACCATGTTTACCACTTATACGAACGCGAGACAGGCGATTTTACCTTATCGCTTTTGAGTCCCGAAGAATTTGCTCAGAGCAAAAGACAGCTAGGGCGTTTCGTCCACAGCGTTCGGCTTCTGGGTGATCATACATGGCATATTGAGCGATAATGTCTCTCCCGACCCCCCTTGCCCTACAAGATTCCCGGTATGCCCCGTGCAAATCGGGGAACCCATTGTCTCAAGAAATATGGTTGCTCCATGGCTACGCTAGCCATCAAGATGATTTGTTTGGCTTTGCACCATATTTATCCAAGGAATTTGCCATCCGCTCCCTCCGGGCCACCCATCCTTTGGACTTTGGAGGGTATGCATGGTATGCGCTCAGCTTTGATGACCAAGGTATACGCCAAACAAACGAAGAGGAAGCCCAGGCGTCCATGGAACGGGTAGCCGAAGCCCTTCGTTGGCACGCTGAGGCGTTTCCCGATGCGCCCCGCCCCATCCTAATGGGTTTTTCTCAAGGGGGTATTTTAAGCAATGCCTTGCGAACCCGGTACCCCGATTTGGTCCGCGGTATCGCCGCCGTGGCAAGCTATTTTCCCGTGGAATGGTCCTGCTTAGGCCAAGTTGCCTCCAATCTGCCCCATTGGGCGGCGGTAGGTACCGAGGATGGCGTAGTTCCGGCCCACATGTCGCTCCCGAGCTACGAAACAGCCCGAGTCGTTCACGGGATGGATGTCGACGTACATACGTACCCCATGCCGCACACCATCAGCCCAGCGTGTTTCACAGACCTACTGCAATGGTTTCGTCAGGTATCCGCCTGAGCTAAATCTTCGTTCTTCCAATTCATCCAGCCTTTCCAGGACAAGCCCGCCATGAGCGCGGAGTAGACGGCATAGATCGGCATGTCTCGCAGCAGGCATAGCGCTACCATCGCGGTATTGATAGCCATCCAGGCCCACCAATTATCCATGCACCGTTGCGCTTGGCCATAGGTGGCCACTAAGCTGAAAGTAAAGATCCCCGCATCGAGGAAGGGATTTGGATTCGGGGTGTATGCGTGAAAAAGCCATCCAAGGGGCCAGGCAACGAGACATCCGCCGGCGACCCAGCCAAATTTGGCCCACACATCCAGTGAAAAAAGGGGGCGCTGAGCGCGGGGTTGTCCCCAGTGCATCCACCCATATCCGGCCATGGCGGTGTATGCCACGTTGAGTAGTGCCTCCAAGTAGAGGCCTTGGTCCCAAAAGAGCCACACGGCAAGCAGGCATCCGATTCCACCCGCGAACCATGCCCAGCGTTTAAGCCGAATGATGCCTAAAACATAGGCCAGATTGAAAAGGGCGGAGAAAAGTTCGACCCACCGCATCGGTTTAACCGACGAGCTCCTTCACGAGGTCCGCGGCTTCCTTAAGTTGAATGGCGGAATAAACCTTCAAGCCACTGGCATCAATCAATGCTTTGGCCTCCGCGGCGTTGGTGCCTTGGAGTCGAACAATGATGGGTACAGGGATTTCTCCGATGCTGGCATAGGCATCGACGATCCCTTGAGCTACGCGATCGCAGCGAACGATCCCACCAAAAATGTTTACCAAAATGGCTTTCACATTCGCATCCTCTAGAATGATGCGAAACGCTTTTTCTACGCGTTCGGCGTTGGCCGTGCCGCCGACATCCAAAAAGTTCGCTGGGTTACCACCCGCCATCTTAATGATATCCATCGTAGCCATCGCTAAACCGGCGCCGTTGACCATGCACCCGACGTTGCCGTCCAGTTTTACAAAGTTCAATCCCGCTTGATCCGCCTTCACTTCGGTGGGATCCTCCTCACGGAAGTCGCGCATGGCAGCGAGCTCAGGATGGCGAAAGAGTCCATTTCCATCTAAAGCCACCTTGGCGTCTACCGCCATAATCTTGTTGTCGCTCGTTTTGAGGACCGGATTGATTTCAAACAAGCTGGCGTCAATGCCCTGGTAGGCGGCCATTAAACTTTTGACAAAGACGACCATCTCTTTGAACGCGGCACCGGATAGGCCCAGATTGAATGCAATTCGGCGCGCCTGAAAGTCTTGCAGTCCGACGGAGGGATCAATGCTCTCCGTAAAAATTTTCTCCGGGCTGTGCTCTGCAACGGCTTCAATATCCATCCCACCTTCCGGGCTGTACATAATCATGTTGCGGCCCGCGGCCCGGTCGAGCAAGATGCTCATGTAGTATTCTTCCGTTTCGCTCTCGCCGGGATAGTATACATCCTCAGCAATGAGCACTTGGTGCACCGTTTTTCCTTCTTTGGAAGTCTGTGGCGTGACAAGCTGCATACCCAAGATATCCGTAGCACGCTGCTTTACTTCGTCCAAATTCTTCGCCAACTTCACACCGCCGCCTTTTCCGCGGCCACCAGCGTGCACTTGCGCCTTTACGACATACCACTGGGTACCCGTTTCTTCCGTCATAGCCTTGGCTGCTGCCACCGCCTCTTCCGGCGTAGTGGCCACTTTGCCGCGTTGAACTCGGACGCCGTATGAGGCGAGAATGTCTTTTCCTTGGAATTCGTGAAGATTCATAGTGTGGGGGTACAAAATGTGCAGCGCAAAGGTACTTCCCGATTCCTGGAATTCCGCGTTACTTTTGGGGACGATGTCCACCTTGCTCCATGCCCACCATATTTCTAAAAATTACGGAGACGTTTCCGTTTTAAAGGATATTTCCCTCGAGGTAGAAACCGGTGAATTTGTGGCGATTACGGGTCCATCCGGTTCAGGAAAGTCTACACTCTTGCATATTCTAGGAGGGTTGGATGCGGCGGATGCTGGGACGCTGTTATTTGAAGGCGCCCCCTACCCTGCGACCTCGCGCGACATCGATATTTTTCGAAATCAATCTCTCGGTTTTGTCTTCCAGTTCCACCATTTATTGCCCGAGTTTACCGCCCTCGAAAACCTTTGCATGCCGGGGTGGATCGCGGGGAGAAAAGATATGGAAGCCCGAGCACGGCATTGGGCAAAAGCCCTCGGTGTCGACCACCGGTTGGATCACCTCCCGGGTGCCTTAAGTGGCGGTGAGCAGCAACGCGTAGCGGTGGCAAGAGCGTTGGTTCACGATCCCAAACTTCTTTTAGCCGACGAGCCTTCGGGCAACTTGGATAGCCAACGTTCTTCGGAACTCTTCGACATTCTGCATGAAGTACGCCGTCATTCGAATGTGGCCATGATTGTGGCGACCCATGCTACGGAATGGGCGGAGAAAGCGGACCGTTCGCTGCATCTGAGCGATGGAGCATGGCGCATCTGATCTCCCCCGAAGACCTGCAGGCTTGGTTGGAGCATTGGGCGCGAGAATACGAACAGCCCCATTTCATCCCCCTCGACCCCATTTCCATTCCCCATCGCTATGAGCGTCCGGAGGATATTGAATGTGTGGCATTTATGACGGCTATCATCGCTTGGGGACGGCGGAGTTCCATCCTGCAGAGTGCGAACCGCATGTTTGCCCCGCTTGGAGACTCCCCTGTTGCCACCCTTGTAGATGCCTCGGAATCAGATTTAGCTTCATGGCATTGGGCACACCGCACCTTGATGCCTGAGGACGGGCTGCGCTTTATGCAGGCCTTGCAGCGATGGTACCGAAACCACCACAGCATGGAAAAAGGGTTTCAGCGAAAAGCGGGCGAAACTGACTACCATGCCGCCATTGATCGGTTCCGGATTGCCTTTGCGGGCGATTGGCTTGCCACGCGGTCGGCCAAGCATTTGGCTTCCCCGGAACAGGGCTCTGCAGCGAAACGCTTGCACCTCTTTCTGCGTTGGATGGTGCGTTCCGCTCAGAGGGGGGTCGATTTTGGCTTATGGACGAATACTCCGGCCGCATATCTCTCTTGTCCCCTGGATGTGCACAGTGGCCAGGTTGGCCGGGCGTTGGGCTTGCTGGAACGAAAGGCCAATGACCAGCGGGCCGTACGTGAACTAGATGCGGCCCTTCGACGTCTGGATGCAGAGGACCCCGTCCGTTTTGATTTTGCCCTTTTTGGGATCGGAGAATCCGGCATCTTGAAAGAAACGCCCCTTGGGGCCAAGCCGAAGCCCATCGTACCTTTCCGGGGATGAGCAATGCCCCTCTCGCAGAACGTATGCGCCCTCGGCACCTGGCCGATTACGCGGGCCAGCACCATGTGGTCGGCCCGAAGGGGGCCTTGCAGCCCGCACTGGATCAAAAACGCTTGCCCTCCCTCCTGTTTTGGGGACCTCCTGGGGTAGGCAAAACCACCTTGGCGCAATTGCTTGCAGAGCAAGTCGATATGCCTTTTACGGCCATGAGCGCTATATCCAGCGGGGTCAAGGATGTCCGGGATGAAATTCACCGAGCGGAAAAAGACCGGATGTTTCAGCCTCGTGGCCGCGTGCTCTTCATTGATGAAATCCACCGTTTTTCCAAATCTCAACAGGATGCCTTGCTCGCGGCGGTCGAAAAAGGGACCATTACGCTCATTGGAGCCACGACGGAAAACCCCAGCTTTGAAGTCAATTCTGCCTTGCTTTCTCGTTGCCAGCTGTTCGTTCTGAAACCCTTAGAGGAAGTCCATTTGCTCCCTTTGGGCCAAAAAGCTCTGGCAACGGATTCCTTTCTGCAATCAACGGGGGTGACGGATGTGGACTTTGCGGCCATTTACGCTTTCACGGGTGGGGATGCTCGGCGATTCTTAAATACACTCGAAAGCCTCTGCTTGGTAGCGAAGAACAGCGGGCAAACAATGGTGGATGCGGCCTTTGTCGGGCAGCATGCGCCCAAAATGGCCCCGAAATATGACCGCGCGGGGGACCAGCACTACGACATCGCCTCCGCGTTGATTAAGTCCATTCGAGGCAGCGATCCCCAAGCTGCCGTTTATTGGTTGGCTCGGATGATTGCGGGCGGGGAAAGTCCAACCTTCATTGCCCGGCGATTGCTCATCTCCGCCGCTGAAGATGTAGGATTGGCGAACCCTCAAGCGCTCACCATCGCCACCGCATGCTTTCAAGCTGTCGAACGGCTAGGCCTGCCGGAAGGACGAATTCCCTTGTCGGAATGCACGGTGTATTTGGCCGCAAGTCCCAAATCCAATCGGGCCTATCTCGCGATCGATCAGGCCCTGAAGACGGTCGAACAAACCGGAGACTTGGAGGTGCCGGTGCATCTGCGCAATGCTCCCACCCAAACTATGAAAGAGTTAGGGTATGGGGCGCGCTACGTGTATCCGCATGATTACCCTGGGAGTTTTGTTGTTCAATCGTATTTGCCCGAGGAACTGAATGGGGCCACTTTTTATGTTCCCGGAGAAAATCCGACAGAAGCTCGCCTCGCAGAATGGCTTAATGCCCGGTGGTCGAAAGAATCTGAATCTCCGTCCGGCGATTAAGGGCTTGGCCTTCTTCTGTGGCATTGGACGCAATTGGGCGACTTGCCCCATATCCCTTGGATTCCATTCGTAGTATATCAATGCCTTCCCCCACCAAGGCGTCGACGACCGCTCGGCATCGGCGCTCACTCAAACCTTGGTTGTACGCCGCACTGCCTTGATTGTCTGTATGGCCGGCTACTTCAATCCGCAATCCAGGATTGGCTTTGAGCCAGTCCGCCACACGGTGAATCTCCACCATGGACTCGGGAAGTAGGACCGCTTCATCGAAAGCAAAAAGCAAATTGTTCAATCTAAAAGCGTCGCCCACCTGGGTTTTTCGCAGAAATACCGTGTCTTTCTGAACATTTCCCGCACGCTCCTCGGTGAGCAAACGGTAGCTTTCAAAATTGTAACCTGGCGCTTGGACGCTGAAGGCCATCTGGGTGAGTAAGGGCAAGCTGGTTTCAAATAATGCCCCAGCATGCGTTACCTCCTGCTCCAAGCCTTGGCGGGAAATGGACCACTTGGCCGTCGGAATGGCCTTGCGTGTTGCCGCATCAACGGCATAGACTTCCAGCCAAACGATGGGGGTTGCGCGCACTAGATCAGGAAGTTCAAAGGCAAAGATGACGGGAAGATTGTACGAGTTGGGGGCGATGTCCCAGCCATAGGTGCGCACTTCTTCGTCCCAAATAGATTCGCCCAACAAACCGCCCGACAAGAAACCACTGCGGCCATCGGGGGCCACTACGAGACCAAAATTGTCTAAATGATCGTTGATGGGATACCCCAAGTTTTCGGGCATTGACCAGCTGCCATCGGGCAGCCATTCCGACTTGTAGAGGTCCATGCCGCCCATGCCTACATGGCTGGTTGAACCGAAGTACAGCGTCTTTCCATCAGCATGAAGAAAGGGACTGAATTCGTTTCCCGTTCCATTGATGGTAGCGGGCAACATCTCAGCCGGACTCCATTTTTCACCATCCCATCGGCTCATCCAGATATTGGAGTGGCTCCCCATTTTCTTGGAATCGCGGACAAAAAAGAGGTACTGTCCATCGGCAGAAAGGCAGGGCTGTGTTTCCCATTGTGGGGAGTTGATAGCGGCCCCCATGTTTTTTCCTTGAGTCCAACCAAAGGAAGTTAGTTCGGATACATAAATGTCGCAGGAACCGTAGCCGTCTTCGCGTTCGCAGCCGGCAAAGACCATTCTCCGCTCATCCCCTTGCACAGACACCGCCCCTTCATTGAGCAACGTATTGATCCAGCCTGCCACTTTATGCGGCGTGGACCATTCAACAGAATCGCCGGCAAACGTGGCGAATATGTTCTCATCCCTGGGCTTTTGATGGTAGTTCCGGCCCGTGAAGTATAAAGTACTCTGGTCGCCGGAGATGCTGGGGAAAAAGTAGGATTCGGGATACTGATGCCCTGTCTGGGCGTTTTTAATACTTCGAGGTAGAATGCCGGGCGATGGGTTTTGACGCGCCTGGAGGCCAAAGGCGGCATTCGCTTGCATGCGCTGGGCGTCGGCCACCTGGGCGTCTGGTAGGCGTTCCAGGGCCAGATATGAGGTCCAAGCCTTCAGGGAAGTTTGGTAGCCCCCAAAGCCTAAAGCGGCCCGGCCTAGGTTGAAGTAGCCAGCTCGAGCTGCCCCAGTCCGAGCGGCCTCGCGGTAAGAATGGAAACACCGCGCGGAATCGCCACGCTCTTCATAAAGTTCTCCGAGGGCCAACCAGGGAGCTGGGTAGACGGGATCGAGCTTAACGGCGCGCAAGAAATGCTTTTCCGCCTTGTTGGGGCGCCCAGCTGGATCGAGGTATTCACGAATGCCTTTCTGGTAGGCGGAAACGGAGGCGCGATTTTGGGCCCAAACACTCCCTGTAAGGCTCGCGAAAAAGAAGATGAAAAGAAGGCGTTTTCCCATAGAATCCCTACGAAGGTACGCTCGTAAAATTGTAACTTTGTGCCTTAATAAGCCACTATGAGTGCTTCATCGTTTGACCAGGTCAAACACGTGTTTACCGAGTTTTTAGAAACAAACGGGCAGCGTAAAACGCCCGAGCGGTACGCCATACTCCATGAAATTTACTCCCAAGACGAGCATTTTGACATTGAATCCCTTTACGGTTCAATGAAAATCAAAAATTACCGCGTATCGCGGGCTACGTTGTACAATACGATGGAACTCTTGATGCAGTGTGGTTTGGTGCGCAAGCACCAGTTTGGCCAAAATCAAGCCCAATACGAGAAGTCCTATTTCAACAAACAGCATGACCATGTCATTTTGGTGGATAGTGGGGAGGTGAAGGAATTCTGCGATCCACGCATTCAGCAAATCAAACAAAGCATCGAAGAGGTATTCGGTGTGGAAGTGACTGGGCACCAATTATACATCTACGCGAAATCCAAAAAAGAATGAACCACGGAGCAGACATCTTGCTCGGCCTACAATGGGGCGACGAAGGAAAAGGCAAAATTGTCGACGTACTAACTAAGAAGTATGATGTTGTCGCACGATTTCAAGGAGGACCGAATGCAGGTCACACGTTGGAATTCAACGGAATAAAGCACGTGCTTCATACTATTCCTTCCGGGATTTTCCACGAAAATGCCATGAATATCATAGGGCATGGGGTCGTCGTCGATCCGGTCATTTTCTGCAAGGAAATTGACAAACTGCTCGCCTTGGAGCCCAAGTGCTTGGACCGCCTCCAAATATCTCGGAAAGCACATCTCATCCTCCCCACCCACCGGCTCTTGGATGCGGCCTCCGAGGCGGCAAAGGGCAAGAATAAAATTGGCTCTACCTTAAAAGGGATCGGTCCAACCTACATGGACAAGACAGGTCGAAATGGTCTACGCATTGGCGACATCGAGCTTCCAGACTTTTTGGACCGGTACAATGCCCTAAAAGCGAAACACCTGCATATGTTGGGCAAGGATCCGCTGGCCTTTGATTTGGATGAAGCCGAGGCTGCATGGATGGCTGCCATTGAGCGCATGCGCCCAATGCAGTTGGCCGACACCGATGTGTTGATACAAGAAGCCTACAAATCGGGCAAGCGCATCTTGGCCGAAGGGGCTCAAGGCACCCTCCTAGATGTCGATTTTGGTACGTATCCTTTCGTTACGTCTTCTACCACGACGGCGGCGGGGGCCTGTACGGGCTTGGGCCTTGCTCCCAACCGCATTGGTGAGGTGCTGGGGATTTTCAAGGCCTATTGCACCCGTGTGGGGAGCGGTCCGTTCCCGACAGAACTGGACAATGACCTCGGACAAGCGATTCGCGACAAGGGCCACGAGTATGGGAGTACCACCGGACGGCCCCGTAGAACGGGATGGTTGGACCTCCCGGCATTGCGCTACGCAGTCGAAGTCAACGGAGTGACCCAGCTCATGATGATGAAAGCGGACGTGCTTTCAGGTATGGATGCTCTGGAAGTTTGTACGGCGTACACCTACCGCGGAAAAACCATTTACCACCTTCCCTACTCTTTGGAGGAAGACTTGCTCGAGCCCGTCTATACCACGTTGCCCGGCTGGCAGGAGGATTTGACAGGCGTGACCCGTGAGGAAGATCTTCCCGCCGCCTTGATTGCCTACACCCAATTCATCGAACAAGAAACGGGCGTTCCGGTCGTTTTAATTTCTGTGGGACCCGATCGCGAACAAACCCTTTGGCGTGCATGAGACGGCTAGGAGCCGTGCTATGCCTTTTCCTGTCGTGGACGGCCCTTGGGCAGCTTCGACCAGGACAACGGGTTGATTTATTGCAAAGTGCCTCGGTCACGGTACAACGAACCTCAACGGGCCCGGTGACCATTCTACGGGGCAATGTGGCGCTCCGGAATCGAGAAGGCACCTTCTATTGTGATTCAGCGCGTTGGTGGCGCAAGGACGACCGGTTTTTGGCATACGGGCACATCCGGTATAGAGGAAAAAAAGGGGTTCGAATCAGTTCAAATACACTGGATTACAGCCAAGGCGTGGCCGTTTTGCGCGGCCAAGTTGTGCTCGAACATGAGGGCCAAGTACTTCGAACGCCAAGCCTTCGCTATGATACCGAATTGGAGCAAGGCACCTTCCAGCAAGGAGGCGATATTGAATCCCCGGATGGCCGTCTGACTTGCCGTTCTGGAAAGTATTTTGCCCAGGAGGAACACTTCATCTACGAAGGGGCGGTCCATGCTGTCACCGAGGACTACATTTTGGATGCCCCGTCCATGGAGCAATGGCCTGCCCAGCACCGGTTTAGCATTCCACGCGGTGGGGAAGCCAAGACCGAAACAGGCTGGATGACCTTTGGCGCCGCACAGATTTCCACCGAGCCAAAAATGAGCTCTTTTTACCGAGGCGTAGAGGGCCAAGATTCCAGCATCCAATTTCGAGCGGATAGCCTTTACCAAGTAGATGCCACCCAGCGAACGGAACTCTATGGGCGAGCGGAGCGAGCACAATGGGCCGATTGGTCTGAGGATAGCTTGGAAATTCATGCATCCATCATCGTACGCACCCCTGATTCTGCGCGCGCTCATGGCCACGTGAATACCTTCTCCCAAGGCATGGTCAGCGCATCCGAGTCCATGCGGTGGCAGGTGGAGGATTCACTGATGATCTTGGTGGGTGAGCCGCTAGTTTGGGCCGATGAATACCGTGTTCACGCGGATACTTTGCGTTTTTACATGCACGTACGGCCGGACATGGACTCCCTATATGGACGTGGATCTGTTCACGTGGGAAATCCCGTGGACTCTTTGCGGTACGATGAAATGGCCGGCGCCACCCTTGTGGGCTGGATGGCGCATCGACAAATGAAGCGTGTCACCTTGCGTGGAAATGCCCAGGCGCTTTTCCATCCGGATTCCGTGCGAGTTTCCCACATTCAGTGTGCCCAAATCGCCCTGGAATTTGAACAAGGGAAGCTCGAAAAAGTCCAATTTATCCAAGCACCTCAAGGAGACGTTCAGGGTACGCCAAGTCCGATGGCCCCCCATCTACCAGGATTTCAGGTTCGATCGGATCAACGGCCAGCAAGAATGGCGGCGATATCGGGCTTAAAGTAGTTTGGCCCCTTCATGACTTTGCCGTCTTCTCGGTAGATTGGCTGTCCATCCGCCCCAAGTTTACTGAGATTGCTGCGTTGAATTTCGCGAAAGACGTCTTCAATTTTGTCTTGCATCCCGTGGGTAATCATGGTCCCGCAAAGGATGTACAGCATGTCCCCTAGTGCGTCAGCTACCTCGACTAGATTCCCAGCTAGCGCGGCTTCGAGGTACTCTTCATTTTCTTCTGCCATGAGGCGGTGGCGGAGAGCAATCAGCTGTGGATCGACATCTGTAGTGGGTTGAACTGCATACGGAATGCGATAAACTTCATGGAATTTGGTCACAGCGGCTATTTGTTCCTGCATGGCGGTTATTTTTGTTCCAAATTACCACACTTGGAAAACATAGGCACAGGACATTGGATTTTTGCGGGGGTATTCACCGCCGCCTTTTTGGTCTTCCTTTTCTGGAGTTACCGAAAGGACGCCCGCACCCATGCGTTGCACTATGGGAGTAATCTTAAAATCATTCTGGGTGTGGTGATGCTCCTCTTTGTCATCTACATATTTAAACGTTTGTAATTATGCGCAGTATTTCCCCCTTTGTCGCTACAGCAGGCCTCCTAGCACTGGCCTTGCTCACGCGCTTTCTCCCCCACTTCCCCAATTTTACGGCCGTGGGAGCCGTCGCCTTGGTGGGTGGATTCTGGAGCAAAGGCCGTCCCGGGGCCATGCTGCTCCCATTGGTTTTGCTCTTTGTAAGCGATCTCTTACTCAACAACCTCGTCTATGGGGCCATGACGGAAGGCTTTACTTGGGGCTATCCCGGTATGGTGTGGGTGTATGCGGGCCATGTGGCCATGGTGCTGTGGGGTCAGAAAGCCCGTCAGATGAATGGAATCGTCGGAGCCGGCCATGCGGTGGTCGCCAACCTCTTATTTTTTGCGCTTTCCAATGTGGGCTTTTGGTACGGCAACCCTGCACTGGCACAGACCGGTGCTGGTCTGTTCACGGCCTATGTGGAAGCCCTCCCCTTCTTCGTGTCGGCCACGGCGAGTACGTTGGTATACGGAGCCCTTCTGCAGTGGGCCTATGCTAAACGCAGTGTTCTCGGTATGGCGTAATCCACCGCAAGTATGAGCATGCAAAAAAGCCGGGCGAGAACCCGGCTTTTTTTTATGGAAGTTGGTATCGTACTCGAAGGAGTAGATGCCTTCCCGGCATGGGGTAGCCATCTTGAAATGCGATGGCTTGATCCAGGAGGTTTTCTACACGTAGTGTCGCCACCCAATGGCTACCCCAGTTTCCCTGAACGTCTACGCCAAAGGTGCCCATAGCAGGCAAGTAGCCTTCGGCGGGGGATCCCGGAGCCATCCAATATAACGGAGAGGCGGCTTGGCCTGTCCAGCTCAGTGACGAGCGGTACGGCCCTGTTACAAGACTTATGGAAGTATGACCAAGCCAAGGCGAGACATAGGGCGCTGCGTTTCCGAGGTCATCGCGTACTTGAACATACCGGACATGTCCTCGAAGCGTCCAGCGCATTGCGGTCCATTGTCCCGCGACTTTGGCCCCTCGGCGATTCCAAGCACTCTGATTGACGGGGCGCCAGTTTCCAACATCGTCGGGCATCCAAACAATGGCGTCCGTGAGTTGGGTGGCAAACACCTGGCCTTCCATCATCCAAGCCGCCGAGCGCTTTTGAAGTCCCAATTGGCTTTCCCATCCCTGCTCGGGCTCCAGAGCAGGGTTCCCGAGTCCTGTCCAGAATAAATCGTTCATCGTGGGGAAACGATAAACTTGACGGACAAGGGCCTGGCTGGACCATGTTGGCCGTTTGAGCTCCCATGCTACGTGCGGAGCTAGAGGGCTTTTCTTGGGGCCCCACGTGGCCCATTTAGCCCCCAGTGTCCATCGCCCATAGTCCGTTACGGGTGATTGCGCTACAAGGTTGAGGGTCACAAAATCCACGCTGGTATCCGGCTTGTAGACGCCCTGCATTCGGTTGATGCCCACGGTTTCCTCGTTGAAAATCTGCCATTTTTTCCAATGTGTTCCCGTGTAAAAGCGCAAGTAGGCTCCTTGCGTCATGTTCGTATCAGAGAACCAAAAGCCTTGGTATCCTTGGTCTTGACCCCAGATGACTTGCTCTGTTCGGAACTGGAGGTCTTCGTAGTGAAAGGCCTGGTACTGGCTAACCTGCCAACGCAGGTCTTGCTGTCGGGCGCCAATGCCTTCCAAATCGTAGATGGACGCCGGCAAGCCGCGGTCGGAGGCGACGAGGTAGGCATTTCCCCCGGTGCTCCTACGGCCATCGCCATAGGTCGTTCGATGGGTAAGGTATACTTCGTGGCGTTCCCCATCCGCTTCGGATCGACGTTGTCCCACGGTGCCATAGCGGTAGTCGTTGATCCACGCCTCGGTGCCTCCACCGAGCAGAACCTCAGAGTTGTTCCCACTAGGCAAGGTCCAACGTCCACCTATTCCTGCCCCTTTCAGGGAGCTTCCTCGAAGTTCCACATGGTCCCTACCTCCTGACCGTACGTCCAGAATATCGCCTATCGCATTTGAGCTTTGATACTGGGCTGACATGGCTGGTGCCCAGGCTGCAGACTGCCCCCACTGGGGTAGTAAGGAAAAATCGGCCACCCCTAAATCGGGCGTTATCATGGGGAGCCCTTCCCAGGTACCCTGGACATAGGCGCCGGGGTATCCGTCCCGGCTGAGGAGGATTGAGGCACCTGGAGAGGTCATCCGGACATCAGCCCCGCTGGACCACAGTCCATAGGCGTCCGACTTTGGCAGGGCCGCGTTTTGAGCGGGCGTTTGAGCCCATACCGGCACTACGGGTAATTGGAGGGTGGCGGTGTCCGAAGTCTGCGCATAGGTAGCTCCGGCACCAAGACAAAGTCCCAACAGGACTTGGTGTGGCCATGTTTTCATTTCGCTTCAACACTCTTCCCGGTGTTGACGGGGTTATGGTTCAAGGCAGGTCTTCTGGCTCCCTGCAACTTTTTGGCCTTCCCAGTTTCCCAGTGGCATTGTCAAAAAGTCGAGTGGCAGGTTACAGCTGCGGGCACAGCACCGGAATTTCACCGGTTTCCCTTTTAAGCCCCGAGTGGGCACACAAGTACGAAGCGAAGTTAGAGAAAAAGTCGCCGTGCAGCATTGTGGGCCGCTTCCAACGCCAAAGGATTGACTCCGGTTGAAATTCGCCACGAAAGCGCAAAGGTCAGCAGGCTTTCTGAGGGCAAATTGCCGCACATTTCGTCTTGAGCCATCGGACATCCGCCAAAACCAAGCAAGGCGGAATCGAATCGCCGAACCCCACTAGCCCACCCTGCTTGAACCAACCCAGACCGCAAGGAATACCCGGAAGGAACATGCAGGTGCAAGCCCAATTGTGCGTCGGGGCACTTGCTCCGACAAGCTTCCACCAAGGAAGTAATATGATCTGGAGTGGCCATGGCCACAGTATCGCTGAGGGAAATGGCTTCGGGCGATACCGCCTTATGCACTTGGTGAACCCAGTCCGCGACCGCTTCAACATGGTATGGCTCCCCATACGGGTTGCCAAAGGCCATGCTGATATACACCACAAGGGATTTGCCCGAGTCACGCAAAAGCGCGGCGTGTTCCACGAGTTCCTCCATTGCCTGAGCTTGGCTGCGGCGCGTGTTGCGCTGCTGAAAGGTATCCGAAGCAGAAAAAGGATAGCCCACCACATCGACATGGGGATTAGCGGCGGCGGCGCGGACACCATGATGGTTGGCGGCAATGACTAGGAAGCGGTTTCGGCCTTTTTGCGGGGCCAAGGCCTCCAGAACCGCCTCGGTATCAGCCATCTGTGGAATGGCTTTGGGAGAAACAAAACTGCCGATATCAATCACGTCATATCCAACCTCAAGGACATGCCGCAGGTATTCCACTTTGGCATCGGTAGCAAATGGCTGGGGGTAGCCTTGCATGGCGTCCCGGGGGCATTCCACCCAAATTAATCGTTCTTCCATGCGGTTTGTAATTGACCAACCATCCCGGGACCTTGGTACACAAATCCGGTATACACTTGCACCAAATCCGCTCCAGCATTGCGCTTGTCCAATACATCTTGGGCGGTAAAGACCCCTCCGACACCGATGACAGCGAGGTGATCGCCAACGGCTTCACGCACCCATTCGATAACGCGGGTGCTTCGCTGAGCGAGTGGACGGCCTGAAAGCCCTCCTGCGCCCATAGCGGTAACCGCTTCAGCCGAAGTACGCAATCCACCACGGTCAATGGTGGTATTCGTGGCAATAATGCCCTGAAATCCACAGGTGGCGGCTATACGGGCCATGTTTTGAACTTCATCTTTGGTCAAATCCGGTGCCATTTTAACAGCCAAGGGTATCGGCTGGGTGCGCTTATTCTCGGTTGCCACCGAATCCAACAAAGTCTTCAAAGCCGCTTCGTGCTGGAGGTCCCGCAGGCCAGGAGTGTTTGGGGACGAGATGTTGACGGTGTAATAGTCCACTTTGCCAGCCAAGGCTTGCATGGCGCGGATATAGTCCTCTTCCGCCCGGTCGTTCGGGGTGTCTTTGTTTTTACCCACATTTCCACCCACAATGCCCCAGGCCGGATCCCGTTCAGCTAAGCGAGCGGCTGCCGATTCCGCACCGTGATTGTTAAATCCCATGCGGTTAATAATTGCTTGATCTGATGGTAATCGAAACAAACGAGGCAAGGGATTGCCAGGTTGCGGTCGGGGTGTCAGAGTGCCGACTTCCACGTGGCTGAAGCCCAAGGCGAAAAATCCACGCACGGCTTCTGCATTCTTGTCTAGGCCCGCAGCGAGGCCCACGGGGTGGGCAAATGTTAGCCCCATGGCTTGCACCGGCTGCGGGGAAATGGGTCCAGCCCAGTTCCGTAGGAGCGCGCGACCAAGGGCATGGCCTTGAAGGGCCTTGAGTTGTGCCATGGTCAAATTGTGGGCTTTTTCGGCAGGAAGCGAAAAAAGCAGCGGGCGAAGAACACGATCGTACAGCATACTCCACAAAAGTAGGGTTAGATTTGCGCAGTGAACCCGGTTATTCAGAATAGACAAGCGCGTTTTGCCTACCACTTGGAAGATTTCTTCACGGCGGGCCTCCAGCTCTATGGAACTGAGGTGAAATCGCTCCGCGAGGGAAAAGGCAATCTATCGGACAGCTACTGCTACATCCATGAATCCGGTGAACTCTGGATTAAAAATCTGCACATTGCGGAGTTTCGGTTGGGCACCCACAGCAACCACCTCCCCTTACGTGAACGAAAATTGCTCCTCAAAAAGAACGAGCTCGTCAAAATTCAAAAGGCACTTAAAGACGTGGGCACAACGGTGGTCCCGCTGAAATTGTTTTTTAGTCCACGAGGTTGGGCCAAGCTAGAAATTGCGCTCGCGAAAGGCAAAAAATTGCATGACAAACGGGCCGCCATCAAAGAGCGTGACATTGACCGCGATACACGGCGCGAGCTCTGATGTCCCTGGGCTCAACGCCCCGTATCCACATCTTTTAACATGGGCACGAATCGGAATTTCCCAAGCACTTCTTCCTGGCGGTTGTTCGCCGCGTCGTGCCATACGGCGTGCATGGCTTGATCTTGTTCGACCTCTCCAACGGGGACAATCAACCGACCATCAGGTCGAAGTTGCGCAAGGAGATCTTGAGGCAATTCCGGGGCCGCTGCGGTCACTAAAATGCCATCGAAGGGCGCAAATGCGGGCATGCCTTTGTACCCGTCTCCAAATTTTTGAGTCACCCGATAGCCCAAGTCCCGCAAGAGGCTCTTAGAAAAATCAAAAAGCTCTTTCTGGCGCTCGATGGTGTATACTTTGAAGCCCATGGCGGCAAGCACTGCCGCTTGGTAGCCCGAGCCCGTTCCAATCTCCAATACCTTGGCTCCCGGTTGGAGACGCAAGGCTTCCGTTTGGAAAGCCACCGTGTAGGGCTGGGAAATGGTCTGGTGAGCCCGAATGGGAAATGCCGCATCTCGGTAGGCAAACTGTTCAAAAGAGGAATCCAAAAACAAATGCCGTGGGACTTGGCTCATGGCATCGAGAACGCGCTCATCGGAAATCCCTCGTTCCCGCAATTGCTGAACAAGCAGCAATCGCTGGCCTTGATGTCGGGGGGTGTCGCTTCGCATGGAGGGCTGCAAATTACAAAGCGGTCACTGCTCTACCTTTGCAGGATGCAGGAAAGTTTTACACGAACATGGCTATTGGGACTCGTTTTGGCGGGAATGATGGCAAGTTGCGACCAAGAAACCGTGGAAGAACCCGCATTCCTGCACATTCCCAGTTTGGGTCTAGTCCCGGAGCCTGGAGCGGTTTGGGGAAATACGAGCTCGAAAGTCACGACCGCATGGGTAGAAGTCGACGGGATAAATCTCGGCGCCCACCACCTTCCCGCCACTTTGCCGATCCTCATGGACCAAGAGGGACCCAAGGAGATTCGCCTTTACCCAGGCATCAACATCAATGGCATCTCCAGCTTTCGTGGCATTTACCCATTCTATACGGATTACGTCACTACGACTACCCTCAAACGCGGGGTCACGACCACCGTGCCCTTGGGCAACAATCCCAAGGTCCTTTCCTATGATTTCTCCGGGCTTGGGGGAAATTTAGTGGTGGCTCCATTGGAGAATTTTGAGTCGGTCGGTCAACGTATGGTGGCGACCCTTCAAAGCGACACCTCTTGGATTCTTACCTCAGACCCTTTGTTGCGCTTCCCCGCTCCGTCTGCCGAGACGAATGTTTACAGCGGAATGGCCATACTAGATACGGGATTGTCGCGTTTTGAAGTACATAGTATGGATCGCTACGTTTTGCCCAAGCTGAGTGCCAATGTCTACGTGGAACTGGATTACCTCTGTTCTGTTCCCATTTCGGTGGGGGTAATAGCCTACCGCCCGGGCCAAATCCTCCAAATGCCCACGGCCACCTTGAACCCAACCAAAACCTGGAATCACGCCTACATCAATTTAGTCACGGAGGTATCAGGGGTCCCGGACGCATCAGACTTTCGGATTTACCTGGGTTCCATTAAGCTGGCCAACGGCAAGCTCGATACGGTTCTTGTCGACAACATCCGACTTGTCTATCGTCCATGAGTCCACGAAGTCCAAGGTTGCACAAGGTGGCGAACGCATGGCGATTGGCCTACATCGGCTGGGACTTCGTCGGAGCCTTTCTTGCCTACACTTTGCTCTATACTTTTCGAAAAAGCATTTTGGAGCCTGCCCGCTTTGGGGTGCCTGAAATGGCCTGGGATAACTTCTATGTCTACGGTTCTCTCCTGACCGCGGGAATGTGGGTTGGGGCAATGGGCATGGTGGGACTGTATTTGCGGCCACTTCGAAAGTCACGTCTCAAGGAGCTCAGTCGAGCACTCCAGGTGTGGGCCGTATTCAGCGTTCTATATTTCATTTTCTTCCTTTTGGATGATTATGTGGACGCCTACTCGGGCTATTTCAAGAGCGCAGGACTCTTTGCCGGTACCCTTTTTATCTGGACCATCGCAGGAAAAATCATCCTGGGCTATGTCATTCGCTTCCGCATTAAACGGAAAAAATTCACATTTCCGACCCTGCTCATCGGGGAACGCGCGATCTTATCCGAACACATGGACGGCTTAGTCCTTCATGCGCAGTCCTCGGGGGAGATTTTGGCGGGATGGATTAACACGGAAGAACACGCAGACCGCGCGCCGTTAAACAACTTGCCGATGCTGGGGGACGCGAAAGAGGTTAAGGCATTGGTGGAGCGCCTGCATGTTGAAGATTGCATTCTCGCGATACCAGGGAACCAGCATGACCGTTTGACCCCGTTGATTCTGGAATTGGAGATGTTGGGAACCCGCATCTTTATGCTTCCAGATACCTATGGCATTCTCTCCGGGATGGTGGGTATCGACGAACATGGATTGCCGCTCATGGAATGGCATTTAGAGCCCATGGATCCGTGGCAGCGAAATACCAAACGCTTGGCCGATATCGCCATCTCCGCACTCGCATTGCTGTGCTTGAGCCCCCTCCTCCTAGTACTCGCTCTGGCCGTTATGCGGGATGGGGGTCCGGCGTTCTATCGCCAAGAGCGGTTGGGAAAGAAGGCGCGCCCGTTTGACATTTTCAAGTTTCGGTCCATGCGCATGGGCGCCGAATCAGCGGGACCCCAATTGAGTTCAGAGGAGGATCCACGTATCACAGTGGTTGGACGCTTTCTCCGAAAATACCGCTTGGACGAGTTGCCTCAATTTTGGAATGTCCTGATTGGGGACATGAGCCTGGTTGGACCTCGCCCCGAACGAGCATATTTTGCCGACCAAATTCTCGAAAAGGCGCCCCAGTATCGGCACATTTACAAAGTGCAGCCTGGCATCACGAGTTGGGGCATGGTGCGCTATGGCTATGCTAGTTCGGTGGATCAAATGATTCGCCGGATGGAATACGACTTGGTCTACATCGAAAACATGTCGTTTTTCAACGACATTAAGGTGGCGATTTATACCGTTTGGACCGTCATCCAAGGCCGCGGGAAGTGAATGCTGCCCTATCTTTCGGGCTATGAAACACGTAACTGTATTGGGAGCTGGAACCATGGGCAACGGAATTGCCCATGTCATGGCCACCAGTGGCTATTCCGTCACCCTCTTTGATATTGCCCAACCCGCCTTGGATCGGGCTTTGGGAACCATCCAAAAGAACTTGGACCGTCAAGTATCCAAAGAACTTATCACAGCTGCCGATGCAGAAAGGGCTTTGGGCAGAATTACGACGTCCTTGGATCTTGCCTCCGCCGTCGCCCACGCCGAATTGGTGGTCGAGGCCGCCACGGAGCGTGAAGATCTGAAGCTTCAAATTTTCCGGGACTTGGATGCTTTAGCCCCTGCGGGGTGCATCCTTGCCAGCAACACCTCATCGATTTCGATTGGCAAGATTGCCGCCGTGACAAAACGCCCTGAGCAGGTCATTGGCATGCACTTCATGAATCCAGTTCCCGTGATGAAGTTGGTGGAAATCATTTGTGGCTACAAGACTTCGGAGGCCACGACCCAAGCAGTCATTTCGCTGTCCACAGCCTTGGGTAAGATTCCTATCTCCTGCAACGATTATCCCGGCTTTGTAGCCAACCGCATCCTCATGCCTATGATCAATGAAGCCATTGAGACCCTACAAACAGGGGTTGCGGGGGTCGCAGAGATTGACGGCATTATGAAATTGGGCATGGCCCATCCCATGGGTCCCTTGCAACTCGCGGACTTCATCGGCTTGGATGTCTGTTTAAGCATCCTCCGAGTGCTGCACGAAGGATTGGGGCAACCCAAATACGCCCCCAACCCGTTGCTCGTCAACCTTGTGACGGCAGGTGATCTCGGAGTAAAGTCCGGACGGGGATTCTATGATTATTCGGGTGGCTTGAAGGATGCCCCCGTGGCCTATAAGCGTTAAATTTTTAATTTATCTAACAATGAATAAGACCATCATTTTCAGTGCTTTAGTGATTTCATCACTCAGCATAACAGCCCAGGTCAACTTGATCAACAAGGTGGCGGGCAATGGCGCGACAGATGGCGCTACGTTTGAATTCAAAACGCTCGTGGACCTTGAAGCCACCCCCGTAAAGAACCAAGGATCCACGGGTACCTGCTGGTCCTACTCCACCACGGGTTTCATTGAGTCGGAGTTGATCCGCATGGGCAAGCCGGTGATGGACTTGTCCGAGATGTACACCGTGCGCAAAGTGTACCAAGACAAAGCTGATCGCTACGTGCGCCTCCACGGTTACCTCAATTTCGCCCAAGGCGGCGCCATGCCAGACATGCTCTATGTGATCAAACATTACGGTGCCGTTCCCCAGGAGGCCTATGCCGGACTCAACTACGGAAAGGACTACAACGACCATGACGAACTGGAGGCTTCCTTGAAAGGCATTGTTGACGCCGTCGTCAATAAGAATTCAGGCACGTTGACTCCCGCGTGGAAGCAAGGATTTACGGGCGTTTTGGACGCTTACTTGGGCGAAGAGCCAAGCCTGTTCAAATACAATGGCAAATCCTACACGCCACGCACCTTTGCGGATCAAGTATTGGGCATCAACCCCGACGACTACGTCCAACTCACCTCCTACACGCACCAACCCTTTCAGTCATGGTTTGCCATTGAAGTGCCCGATAACTGGACTTGGGGTCTTTCCTACAACGTTCCTTTGGATGACATGATGGCCACCATTGACCATGCTTTGGAGAACGGTTACACTATTGCCTGGGCTACAGACGTGTCTGAAAAGGGCTTTTCATTGAAAAATGGCGTAGCCGTGCTTCCATCCAAACCATGGAGCAAGATGAGTGACGAAGAGAAGAGCAATGTGTACACCGGCCCGCACGAGGAAATGGTTGTGACGCAAGAAATCCGTCAGATCGCCTACGACAACTATGAGTCCACGGATGACCATGGCATGCAGATCATAGGAAAAGTAGCGGACCAGAACGGCGGCATCTATTACATCGTAAAGAATTCTTGGGGCGAACGTGAAAACCCATACCGCAGCGGCTACATCTATGCCTCCGAAGCTTTTGTGCGCTACAAGACCTTGTCCATTCTCTTGCACAAGGACGGTGTGCCCAAAAAGATTGCTAAAGGCATGTAATTACATCTGTTCCGGCGCTGTGATCCCCAAAAGGGATAAGCCCCGTTGGAGCACCCCTGCCACTTGGCGGGAAAGCATCACCCGAAACGCCGCCACGTGCGGCGTTTCTGCATTCAGGACGGAATGCACCTGATAGAAACCATTGTAGGTTTTAGCCAGTTCATAGAGGTAGTTCGCTACATCGCTTGGATTCTGGTCAGTTGCGGCTTTTTGGACCGTTTCCGGGAATTTTGCCAAGACTTTAATGACTTCCTTCTCTTTGGGGGCTAGCGTGAGATCTTCCCATGACCAACCCCCAACGTCACCTGCTTTGCGGAGGATGGAACAGATGCGTGCATGGGTGTATTGCAAGAAGGGTCCGGTATGCCCGTTGAAATCGATGGACTCTTCAGGGTTGAAGACCATGCGTTTCCGGGGATCAACTTTGAGGATGTAGTATTTCAGGGCACCATGTCCCAGCGTTCGGTATAAGGACCCCCGCTGAGCGTCGTCCATGCCTTCTACTTTACCCAGTTCCTCCGACAGTCTTTTCGCCGTGGCTTCCATTTCATCGAGGAGATCGTCTGCATCGACGACCGTGCCTTCCCGGGATTTCATTCGGCCGGAAGGCAAGTCCACCATGCCGTAGGACAAATGGGATAGCGTGCTGGCCCAGGTATAGCCAAGTTTTTGGAGAATCAAAAAGAGGACCTTGAAGTGGTAATCTTGTTCATTTCCCACGACATAGGTCAGCGAATCCATGGAGAAATCAGCAAAACGTTGAATCGCCGTGCCAATGTCTTGCGTCATGTAGACCGACGTTCCGTCCTGGCGTAGAACCAATTTCTCATCCAGGCCCTCTGGGGTGAGGTCAATCCAAACGGACCCGTCGTCGCGGCGATAAAATACTCCTTTGGCGAGGCCCTCCTCAATGTCTTTCTTTCCCAAGACATAGGTATCCGACTCGTAGTAGTTCTTGTCAAAGTGGACGCCCAAACGCTGGTAGGTTGCATTGAATCCGGCATACACCCAGGCATTCATCTTCTTCCAAAGGGCCAGGACCTCGGGCTCTCCGGCCTCCCAGTCAAGCAGCATCTGCTGCACCGCCTTCATACAAGGAGCTTCTTTCTTCGCTTGATCGACCTCCATGCCGCCCTGAACGAGCACGTCGACTTCCTGCTTGAGTTGCTGGTCAAAGCGCACGTAGTATTTGCCAACAAGGTGATCGCCCTTGAGTCCAGATGACTCGGGCGTCTCGCCCTCGCCGAACATCTTCCAGGCGTACATGCTTTTGCAAATATGCACCCCCCGGTCGTTGATGATTTGGACTTGAACAACAGGCTTTCCCGTCGCTTGAATCAATTGTGCCACCGAGTAGCCCAAGAGATTGTTCCGGACGTGACCCAGGTGCAGGGGCTTATTGGTATTGGGTGACGAGTATTCCACCATGGCTGACGGCAGAGAAACATCCACAGGCGTAATGCCCCAGTGGGGATCGGCACATACCGCATCCATGGTAGCCTGAAGGGTGGCTTCAGACAAGCTGAGGTTCAAAAATCCTTTAACGACATTAAAGGTTTGGACTTCGCTGCACGCTTCCTGAAGGGCGGAACCAATGGCCTGGGCCGTAGCCTCGGGGCTCATACGGCTGGCTTTTAAATAGGGAAATACCACCAGCGTGACATCTCCGTCAAACTCTTTGCGCGTTTCCTGCAAATCAATCGGTGCCTCTTGGAGGCCAAAAAGACGTTCTAAGATGGCCGAAATGGCCGTTTCTAGTCCGGTATTCATGAGGTTTTCAAAATGAACCTCGCAAACCGAGGCGTTCTTGCAAACGATAGACGGTACTCTGAAGCAACGTAAAAGCTGCTGTCCCCATCGCATTGCCTCCTTTGTCCAGGAGGGGGTTGATTTCTGTGAATTCCATGCACATGACTTTCGGTTGGTCCGCGAAAAGCTCCAAGAGGCCACGTGCCTCCTCGAGGGTGAAACCCCCTTCGACGGGTGTGCCCGTTCCTTCTGAGATGCTGGGATCCATGCTGTCCACATCGAAGGACACGTAGACCATGTCGCAATGCGTCAATTGTTCCATGACCGCTTCTACGATGGCCGTCAAGCCTTTCTGGCGCACTTCGGGCACCCGATGTACGCGCATATCATGCTGTGCAATCAAATGGTCTTCGGGCGTTTCCGTGGAACGCAAGCCAATGAATGCGACATCAGATGGCTTGACCCGCTGCGGATGGCCTTTGAGCTTTTGCCATGCATCGACGGTTACAGGGCTAGGATCGTTGATCTTACAGGCGACGTTATCCGCCCCGATGGCCGTGGCCAAGGGCATCCCGTGCATATTCCCAGAGGGGGAGGTGTAGGGCGAATGCAGGTCTGCATGCGCATCAATCCAAACGACCCCCAAGCGTGAAAGTGGAAAAGCTTGTTTAATGCCCGCAATGGTTCCCCCTGCGTTGGAGTGGTCCCCACTGATGACAATAGGAAACTGTCCATCGTCCAAGGTCTCTGCCACCACGGCAGAAATACGTCGATACATGCGCACAATACCACGTATCCGTTTGCCGTAGGGCGATTCCGGGTGGCGGTATAGCAGGGCATTGTTGGTTTGCACCTTGCGCGGAGCCAAACTGCGGAAAAACTTTGGCTGGATATGGAAGGAAGCCCCGCGGATGGCGGCATAACCCAAACTAGAGCCCCGGGTACCGGCGCCCAATTCGGACATAGCAGTGATGAGTTGAAGCATATGGGCAAAGGTAGGAATTGGCCTACCTTTGAGACTTAGGAAGAATACCCCATGGCAAAAAAGGCAAAATCCCCCGCGCGTTCCTCGGCATTGGGCCCCGTAACTCAGGTTTGGTCCGATGTCAAAACGAACAAATCGCTGCACGCTGTATTCGGGATTGCTCTCACCTTTTTGGCTGGATTTGCTTGGCTCTCTAGTGTCTCCTCCCTCCTTTCTTGGTCGGCCGATTACAGTGCCTTTGAAGGCCATTTTAGCCAAATCCTTTGGGACCCCGAGGTCAACATGGCGAATGCGTTCGGCAAACTAGGGGCTGCCGTAGGCTTTTATTTGACCGTAAAAAGCTTTGGCTGGACCTTCCTTCTCCCCTTGACCTGGACGATTCTGCTCGGCCTAAAATGGGGTCTATCCATTCCCTTCAAACCTTCTACATGGCTCCGCCGTGTCCTGGTGTGGACCATTCTGCTAGGTATGGGCACGGCCTTGCTTCCCTTGAATTTGTCCGATGTCTACGTCGGAAACTTGGGCCACTACCTCGCTTTTTGGGCGAGTGAATTCATGGGTATCGCTGGAGCCTGGCTTGCCTGGTTCGCTGTGACCTCCGCCCATGTGGTGTGGCTCTTCAAAATGACTCCGCAAACGTGGCGTCAGTCTAAAGAGACAGCCCCCTGGGACGACGATCATTCCCTGAGTACCGACGAGGAGGTGAATCCTATCCCCGATGATCCCGCCGAGGAGGTCGAATGGAACCTCGATGAGGAGGTCGAAGGGGATTCCATGGATTCCTTGGCCGACCTTCCTGCCCCCACCCCCATCGTTCCAGCGACCCCTCCTGCGCCTGTGGCTCCCGAAATTGATTTGCCCTTGGAGACCGTGGAGCCTATCCCCCTCCATAGCGAGGTGTTTGCAGAGAATGCAGATGAGGCCCCCAAAGGCTCCTTGGCGACCGCGTACGATCCGCGTGCGGACCTTTCCCGCTACCAGTTTCCAAAATTGAGCCTTTTAGTGGACATGCCCGCAGGAAACGCCAAGGTGGATGCGGAAGAATTGGAAGCAAACAAAGAGCGCATCATCGAAACCCTGCGGAACTACAAGATTGAGATTTCGAAAATCAAAGCGGCGGTAGGCCCGACGGTGACCTTGTACGAAATCGTACCGGAAGCGGGCATACGCATCTCCAAGATCAAAAGTTTGGAAGACGACATTGCGCTCAGCTTGAGTGCTTTGGGCATTCGAATCATCGCACCCATTCCCGGGCGAGGTACCATTGGCATCGAGGTGCCCAATCGCAGTCCGCAGATGGTCAGCATGAAGGCCGTCCTCTCTTCGGAAAAATTCCAAAACACCACTATGGACTTGCCGATTGCGCTGGGTAAAACCATTAGCAACGAGGTTTTTGTGGCGGATTTGGCCAAAATGCCCCACCTGCTCATGGCAGGAGCCACGGGCCAAGGAAAGTCGGTAGGACTCAATGCCCTCTTGGCTTCGATCCTCTACAAAAAGCATCCCTCGGAGGTAAAATTTGTCCTCGTCGACCCCAAAAAGGTGGAATTAACGCTTTACAATAAGATTGAGCGGCACTTTTTGGCCAAACTCCCCGATACCGACGATGCCATCATCACGGATACGACCAAGGTGATTCATACCCTGAATTCCCTTTGCATCGAGATGGATGACCGCTACGACCTCCTCAAGGATGCTATGGTGCGAAACATCAAGGAGTACAACCAGAAATTCACGAGCCGCAAACTCAATCCCGAAGAAGGGCACCGCTACTTGCCTTACATCATTCTGGTGATCGATGAATTTGCCGATTTGATTATGACGGCGGGCAAAGAGGTGGAAACCCCCATTGCACGCTTGGCCCAGCTTGCGCGTGCCATCGGAATTCACTTGATTATTGCCACGCAGCGTCCGTCCGTCAATGTGATTACAGGAATTATCAAGGCCAACTTCCCGGCCCGAATCGCTTTCAAGGTATCCGCCAAGATTGACTCCCGGACCATTCTCGACGCAGGTGGAGCGGAACAACTTATCGGAAAGGGCGATATGCTTTTTTCCGCAGGCAATGATTTAATTCGCTTGCAGTGTGCCTTCTTGGACACCCCCGAGGTGGAAGATGTCTGTGAATTCATTGGCTCCCAACAAGCCTACCCGGAGGCCTATGCCCTCCCTGAATACTCGGGAGAAGAAGGTGGTTCTGGGGGTGGCGGCAATTACAGCGCCGATGAACGCGATGCCCTATTTGTGGACGCTGCGCGCATTGTCGTGCAGAGCCAGCAAGGTTCGGCATCCCTTTTGCAACGTAAACTTAAACTGGGCTACAACCGGGCCGGCCGATTGATCGACCAGCTCGAAGACGCTGGAATTTTGGGGCCATTTGAAGGATCCAAAGCCCGCCAAGTACTCATTCAAGACGAACACCATTTAATGGAACGCCTAAACGGCCAATGATGACACATACCTTTCGCACGCTATCGACTCTCGTTGTACTGAGCCTCTTCACCTTGGGCATGCAGGCTCAAAGCGGAGATCCCTTGACTTTGCTGAAAGAAGTCGAGAAGAAGACCCTCGCCTATACAGACCAGACCATTCAGTTTTCTATGGTCATCGAGGCGCCTGGACGCGATGGAAAGAAGGTTCAGCGCAAGACTTCCGGAAAAGTAGAAGTTGTAGGCGAAAAAGCGTTACTCTCCCTCAATGGTCAGCTCATCTTCTTGGAAGGAGCCCGCGTTACCACCGTCAGTGAAGAAGACGAAGAAATTGTGGTTCGCAAGCTCGATGGGGATGAAGCACAATTCACCCCAACGGCCTTGGTGAAGAAATATGAAACCGGTTCCAATTTTCAATGGGCCGGGGAGGAAACCGTGGCCAACGGTGTCAAAATTGTATACATACGAATGAAACCCAAGAACAATGTGGACGTTCGCGACGTCGTATTGGGCATCAATATGCGGACCAAGCGAATTCATTCCTACCAGGAATTTGGGACCAATGACGTAACCACCACCCTTCGTATTGTACAATATGATGTCAATCAGGGCGTTACCTTGCAGAAAGTCACCTTTAACAAGTCCAAGTACCCCGGATACGATTACGTCGCTCCTAAGGGTATGTAAACCCCTCTATGCAGCGGATTGATTGGTACCTCCTCCGGTCTTTTGCCGGGATCTTCCTCAAGACCATTGGTATTTCCGTGTTCTTTCTGCTCATGCAGATGGTCTGGAAATATGTCGATGACCTAGCGGGACGTGGAGTCGATTGGTGGGTGATCCTAGAACTTCTTTTCTATTGGTCGGCTTCTGTCCTCCCGATGGCCGCGCCGATTGCCGTACTCTTTGCGGGCATCATGGTCTACGGCGATTTGGCTGAAAGCCATGAACTCGCCGCAGCCAAGTCCTCTGGCGCCTCATTCTACCGTTTAATTCGCCCCATCCTTTTGGCCTTGGTTGGAATTGCGGTGGGCATGTTCTTCGTGGCCAATAACCTTATTCCAGTAGCCAATTTTAAAGGTGAGAATCTATTGATTAACATCGCGAAGCAGCGCCCTACGTTCAATTTACAGCCGGGCATTTTCTATGGCGGCATTGACGGCTACAGCATTAAGATTGGTGGAAAAACAGATAATGAAGTCCAGGACATCTTAATCTACGACCACCGGGAACGTGGTGAGGGCAACCATACCGTCATCATGGCCCCCAAGGCCGTGTTGCATTACACCGAGGGAAATCGCTGGATGGAAATGGAACTCTTCCAAGGCACCTCGTACCAAGAGTACAAGGCTGAAAAGCGGGAGGAACGCGACCGGAAACCCTTTTTAGAGAGTACGTTTGACCGAATGGTGATACGGGTCAACATGGGATCCTTTGAAATGGGAGACCTGTATTCCGTGCACCGTAGCGACGAATACAACATGCTGAGCGTGACACAGCTCGACCATGCCATTGACGAGCTCTATGATCAATACCGTAAACGGCAAGACGAGGTGCATATGATCATGCGGAACAAGTACTATGGCTGGCAATCCACCGACAGCCTATCCGGACAGGAGGTCGGGCCAGAGCCCCTGTATATGAAGGAGCGACTGAAAGGGCATTACCTCTTCCGGGCCGTCAACAATGCCATCCATTCGGCTCAAGCCAACCGGGATTACATGGAGCAAATTCAATCGGAGTATGTATGGCGCAATCAAGTGATTGCACGCCATTATTTGGAGTTTCACAAGAAGTTCAGTGTCGCCATCGCCTGCATTTTGCTCTTCTTCATTGGGGCACCCTTGGGCGCCATTATCCAAAAAGGGGGATTTGGGCTTCCCTTCGTGATTTCCGTCCTCCTCTTTCTCTTCCACTACGTGTTGACCATCATCTTTGAGAAAATGGGACGCGAGTGGCTGATTTCTCCGTTTTGGGCCATTTGGTTGCCTAATGCCATCCTTCTTCCTATTGCCCTATGGATGACGGTTTGGGCCGCCAATGATGCGTCCATCAATAGCTTCGCACGCCTCCGCAAGCGTTTGCTCTTCTGGCTTCCAACTCGATCTGAAGCGTGAAGATCCTTCACCTCTGCAATAAAGTCCCTTATCCAGGCCGAGATGGAAGCAGCTTGGCGATGGAGGCCTTGATCCGCCTGGAAGTCAAGGCAGGGCATGAGGTACACGTTTTGGCACTCAATACGGACAAGCACTTTGTCCCCCATCCCCAGCCGCAGGAAGGCATTCACTTTGAAGCCCCTGCCGTTCGTGTTTCGCCCAGCCTACAAGGATTGATTGGACACCTCCTCCACCCCGCTTCCTATTTTGCGGCGCGTTTCGACCATCAGGCCATACGACAACGTATAGCGACCCTGGCCGAAAAAGCGGATCTCATTGTGGTGGATTCCTTGTTCATGGCGGTCTACCGCGATGCGTTTGGCTCGACTCCCTGGGTCCTACGCGCCCACAATGTGGAACATCAGATTTGGGAACGAACCCTGGCTGGTATGGCTTGGAGTCCCAAAAAAGTCTTCACCGCCTGGCAAACCCGCCGACTCAAGCGATGGGAAAGTGCGATGGTACAGGGGAGTACCGTTTGGGCTATTTCTGATGAGGATGCGGTGGCCCTTCAGCTTCTCGGGGCGAAATCCGCACACGCCTTGCCCTGCACGTACGATCCAAGTGGCCCATGGACCCCGAGTGGTGCTTCAGGGAGCGGCGTCTACCATTTAGGGGCCTTGGATTGGCTACCCAATGTGCAAGGCCTTCAGTGGTACTTGGAGGAGGTCCATCCCCATGTAGCCGTCCCCGTGACGGTTGTTTCGCGCCAATGGCCTGCACAACTTCCACGGGCCCATGGAGTCAACCATCTTCCCCGCTTGGAGGACGGCTTTTCCTTTGAGGCCCACGGAATATTCATCGCTCCCATCCTATCAGGGAGTGGCATGCGCATCAAACTGCTTGAAGCCATGGTCCGCGGCAAAGCGATTGTGACTACCTCCATCGGGGCGGAAGGACTGAAAAACGCTCCAGGGATTTCTGTGGCCAATGAACCCAAGGCCTTTGCGGAAGCCATTCAGCGCTTGGTGGAAGACAAGGACTACCGCTTAGCCCAAGGGGTCGCAGCGCAGGCCCATGCACGCGCTACCTTTGCAGACGACGCTTTGGTGGCGTCGCTACGTGCTTTGTAAGCTGTTTATGGAATCTTTCACCTGGTTAGACCTCTTCGTTCGCTGCTATGTGCTTTGTGCCGCATTCGTGGTAGCCGTGCTGGTCGGGTGCGTTCCTTACCTTCTTTTCCCTGGCTTGGTTCGACTTTGGCATACTTTGAAACGTTCCAAGCCCACCTTCACAGCCTTTGATATCCCGAAAGACCACGTTTGGCCCACGGTGGATCTTGTTTTTGCCGCCTACAACGAGGAGGCCGTTCTGCGTGAAAAACTAGCCAGCTTGCAAAATTTGGATTACCCCATGGATCGGCTCACGGTTTGGGTAGGGTCCGATTGGAGCAGCGACGGTACCGAATCCATTTTGGCCGAAGTGGCTCGAGACATGCCCAACTTGAAGTGGGAGCGCATGGCGGAGCGTTCGGGCAAGTCCAAGATCATCAACTACCTCGTTCAGAAAGGACAGGCAGACATCGTGGTGGGCACGGATGCCAACATCTTTTTCGGCCCGATGGCCCTAAAGCACCTTGTCGCACCGCTGGTACTGGATAGCCGCACCGATTTAGTGGGCGGTGAACTCACCTATCGCGGACTGGGTCAAGGAGATGGCTACAAAAGCATCGCCACCGAAGAGCGTTCCTACATCGGTTGGGAAAATCGGAGCAAAGTCTGCGAAGGCGAACTCTGGGGCCTAACGATGGGAGTCGAAGGCGGTTGCTATGCCATTCGTCGCAGGGCCTTTACCCCCATTCCAGCAGGGACCTTCATGGAGGATTTCTTCCTCACTATGCGGGTATTCGCCAACGGAAAACGAGTGCAGCATGCTTCCTTGGCGACCTGTACCGAGGACGTGAGCAACGATGCTCGCATGGAGTACCGCCGAAAAGTCCGTATAAGCCATGGCAACTGGCAGAACATCTTCCGCTACCGTATGCCCTGGACTCTTCGTTCCTTAGGGGTCACTCTTGTCTTTGTGGGCCACAAACTACTTCGGTGGGTTCTTCCGATCATTGTCAGTGTGGCGGTGCTCTATGAATTTGGAGCGGGACTATACTACCAAGAGTTGGCATTGCTGGCTTGGAATCTTGTCACGATGGGCACTTTCGTTGCACTTCTACTCTATCCCCGAACCTTCTTGCCCAAAGCCATCGCTAAACGCATCAAACCCCTTTCTTACTTTACCTGGATGAACATCGCCTTGATTCACGGGTTAGTCCAATTCTTGCGAAGCCCCCGGAACACCTCGGGGGTTTGGCAGCCCACAAAGCGCAACAACCAATGAGTACGCCCCCCTTTAGTTCGATTGAAGAAGCCTTAACCGATTTGGCCCAAGGCAAGATGGTGATTGTCGTAGATGACGAAGACCGAGAAAACGAAGGGGATCTTTTGGCTGTAGCCGAAGGCATTACGGCGGAAACCATCAATTTCATGGCCACGCATGGACGAGGGTTAATTTGCGCCCCGCTGCCCGATCATCGCTGCGATGCGTTGGGACTGCCCCCCATGGTTCAGCACAATACGGATCCCCATGAAACGGCCTTCACCGTATCGGTGGATTTGAAAGGAAACGGAGTGACCACGGGCATTTCGGCCTTGGACCGTGCCAAGACGGTGCAAGCCTTGGTGCAGAAAGAGAGCCGACCCGAAGATTTCCAACGTCCCGGACACATTTTCCCCTTGCGCGCACGTCCTGGCGGTGTGTTGCGCCGTGCGGGACATACGGAGGCGGCGATCGATTTGGCCCGTCTGGCTGGGAAGGAACCCGCTGGGGTGATCGTGGAAATCATGAACGAGGACGGAAGCATGGCCCGCCTGCCTGAACTCATTCAAATGAGCCAAAAATGGGGGCTCAAGCTCATCACGATCGAGCAACTCATTGCCTACCGACTCGAGCGGGAATCCTTGATTCACGTGCACCGAAGCTTTCCTTTGGAAACGCCTTACGGTCTTTTCCACGTGCACGTTTACGAACAAACGACCTCGAAGCAAGTACACATTTCCCTCACCATGGGCCACTGGAATGACGCAGATACCGTGCTGGTCCGGATGCAAAGTGGAGATCCCCGTGGAAGCATTCTGGATGACATAGCCGGGCTTCAACCTACGTCCTTGCACAAGGCCCTTAAGGCCATTTCCGAGGCGGGGGCCGGCGTATTTGTTGGCTTGAATCAACAGCGCAGCGAAGCTAGTCTTCTGGCCCAATTGGATGCTATGGACTCAGCCTCCCAAGCGCCTAAGTCCTTTGGAAGCGATCCCCTCGACTACGGGGTGGGGGCCCAGATTCTTCGCCATGTCGGAGTCCGCCATGTTTCTTTACTTACTAATCACCCTATGAAACGGGTAGGGATTGAGGGCTATGGGTTGCACATCGTGAGCAACCAAACCCTGGGTTAATTCCCCTCTTTCTTTTCAAATATCTGGCGCCATAGCGCTTGCCAGCTCGCACCCATCCACTGAGTCTGTACCCCCAGGCCTTGCTTTTGTGCCACTGGCTGCCCGGTAAAAGCCATATCGCTATTGCGCACGGAGTAGGCCGTGGCTGTCCACCGTCCATCCGCACTGAGTTGGTATGTGAGTGTAATGTCGCCCAGGCCCACATTGGATTGTTGGGCGCCCATCGGGATGCCCCATTCTGTCATGACTTTAAGTCGATTGTCCAAAAAGGATCGGCCAATACTCGCATCCATTTGCCGCTGAAGGGCCCTTGAATCATTGGCATAGGCAAGCTGTACATCCCAGTTTTCCCCGAGGCCCTGGGACATGAAATTGGAGAATTGCTGTGCTAGGACTTGGGTTGTATTGGTTTCGAGGGCGTTGACGCCGGTGGCAGACCAACCCTGCCCCTGGTCCCAAAAACTATGGAGTGTCAAAAGACTTAGCACCTGGGTGGTTTTTTCATCTGGGGTAACCAAACGGCTTTGCAATGCCGCTTGAACAGCGCTCCCAGCCGTAGGGAGGGAAATATCAAATCCCAAGTCTGGCTGCATGAGGTCTCCGGTTACCGCCAGTTTTACGTCAACGGGAAGGCGTTCTTGACTTGTCAGACCCAAATAGGCACTCGGATTGGTTCGAGTCTTGTATAGGGCGGTCAACTGCACGCCCGCGTGGTAGGGATCCCCGGTCCACGATAGGGTCGCCCCTGGCTCCACACTGAAGGGCTTATTCATTAAGTTTTCTAGGGTAAACAGGTAGGTTCCTTCTTGCAGCGTGACCGTGCCGTTCATGGAGAGGTCCCCGCTGTGGGGATATTCGATGCGCAGGGAACCACTCCCCTTTCCTTCGAGCACGTCGCCCACGGTTTCATCTAAAATAATCCGTGCGGTAATGGCCGGGGTGACCTCCATATTCAGCCCAAAATCAAATTGGAAATCCTGCTCCACGGGACGCGGCGCTGTTCTTCGGATTTGGGGGCCTCGGGGACGTGATTTGAATTGAATAAATCCAGCGTCTTCGAGCGTCACGGGGGCGTCCATCGGCAACACAAATACCGAAGAATCCAAGGGGGTTGCTTGGACCTCGAGGCGCAGGCCTTGGAGTCCCCCCGTGAGACGAGCCTGCCCACGCGCCATCACATGGCCATAGAAATCATCTCCCTCGGCCAAATCCAACGCCAGGAATCGCGTTCCCTCTAAACGCAAATCCACCGCTTTGCCCACAGCTGCGGAGTAGGAATAGCCGCCACTCAGTTGCACAAGACCTAGGCCTTTGGCATCACGCAGAATCCCCTGAACTGAAATGTCACCCTTCCTGAATTGCACACGGGGACTACCCTGATAGGTTACGCCCGTCATGGGCACATAGAAGGCCAGCTCATCCAAAATGCCTCTTCCTATGACTTGCCATGAATTCGCGTTTTCACGGACCGTGCATTCCGCACTAAATCCACCGGCCCAATTTTCCAAACTTCCCTCCGTAAATGGGCGGAGATAACGCAAGGGGAAGCGGTCCACATCCACTTCGATATCCCAAAATGTTTGACGTTCTCCTTGGGCAGTTAGCCACAGACTATCCCCCCAGCCAGCTTGGGCCCTCATGGCCACTTTTCCTGTTTCGATGTTCACATCCCATTGGCTTTCCACGGCTCCAAGAGATTGTCCTTCGACGGTCAAGTCAGGAATCCATAGATCCGCACTGGTATTCCATGCCCCGATGGCCCCTGCAAGAACCAATTGGCCATACATTTTGCCTTCTAGGGGATTTTCTTCCAGCCAGGGCGCGGTCCAATCTCGAATGACCAAATCGGACCATTGAATTCGAAGTACTTCATAGGGCTCCGGACTCAAAGCACCCGAAATGGCAAAGCTTCCCACCGGACTGCGCCATGCGAGGCCATCGCCAAACGCGAGGCGTTGTTCCTCCCAATTGTACTGAATCCCATGACCGCCCTGCAAAGCACTATGGTGTCCGAGCAAGGACATCGCGCTGGGCAATACATCCAAGGTCCAACGTCCAGGGCGACGCTGAAGGTTTACTGCAATTCGTCCTTTGGAGGACCAACGGGGGATATCCCAGGAACAAGTGAGGGCATCGTCCGTTCGAGCGCGGCTGAACATCACCATTTCGGCTTGTCCCTCTCCAGCATCCAGATCCAGATGGGTTTCCACGGGGCGTAAACCTTGCATGGGGGCTGCGGACGAAAAGGACCAGCTACCTTCTCGATCCGCGGCCTCAATCCGCTGATAGCCATGACCTAGAGCCAATTGGGCGGTCCAGTCTGGACCTTCTGCCCAAATGGATTGAATCCCCTGCTTCGAAAACCAGGTCCACTGGCCATCGAGCCAGGAAGACAGCATCGCTTCGATCGACTCTACTCTAGGCAAAGTCCATTCCAAGGGGCTCTTCTCAAAGCGGCCACCTCCCCGGTAATCCCCGATTCGAAAGTCCACTTGATGCACCCCGCGAGTATCGGGTACCCAATCCAAGAATAGCGGGGAAAACCCCGGATCTTGCGCATTTTCGATGTGGGCGTAGCCCCCATTTCCCCAACCTATCACCCCAGCGATTCGGCCCTGTTTTGGCAAGCCTAAGGAGTCAAGGAAGGTCATGCGTTCATCCCATGCCCAATCAAAGCGGACCTCCTCCTTTGCGGCGAGCCACTGAAAATTCCAACTTCCTAACGCGGGCTCTGCCGCGGAAATACGTCCGGTGATTTCGCTTGGATCGCCCGAAGCGGAGATGGCCCAATGGTTCACGAACGTTTCGCCCCATGCCAAACGAGGTCCTTGGGCATCTAAGGCCCAAGTCCATGCCCCTGTTTGGGATCGTGTCCCAAGGAGGTTGAGGTGTCCGTCCACCCGCCCCTCGGCCAAGGAGGCATCCAAAACATCCCCGCGCCATTGCGTCCAATCACCTGATACGACGATTTTCGCGGAATCGCCCCGCGCTTGGATGGCGGCTAAGACCTCTTCCTCCTCGTGCTCTTGAAGCGAGACGGCCCAGTTCCCCGATATGAAGTCCCCTTCCAAGGTCCAGCTTCGTTCCCTCCAAAAGGCTTGGGTGCCCAGTGCTCGCCAGTGGGACCACGTGGAGTCCCCAAGCACGACCCCAGAGGCCGTAGCCTCCCAAGAGATGCCCACGAAATCCCATTGCAACATCGGCGCCTGGGCATCGGTCGAGGCATGCACAGACAGAGTAAATTCATTGCTAGTCAGCGAAACATCGATGCCGGTCTCGGTCCATTCTCCAGAAAGATCCACGGGACTCCAGTCGGGCCATGGGGCTTGGATTCGGGCTTGAAGGCCCGGTCTCGCGGGCTGATTCCAGGCGAGATCATTCCATGCTTGATCGACCACCCAAACTTCCCCTCCTAACTGGGGTGCCCAAGCGATGCGTCCGGCTAAATAGGTGGCTTGAAGGCCCAACGTGGATGCCTCTCCACTCGTGTCCATCCAAGGGTCGAACCAATGCCCCCAACTGGCTTGGGGAATGCCTTGGATGTACAAGGAATCCCAGACCAAACTGTCTACGTGAAGGGTCTGCCCGCCATAGCCCACTCCTTGAAGTGTCAGCCCACGGACCACTACGTGGGATTTAGGTGTTCCCAAAAACACGGAATCAACAGAAAGTCCAAACCAAGGATGCCATTGGAGCCCCGCCCAGGCCAGTTGAGCAGAATCGGCCAAAGGATGCACAGCCACATAGTTCTTGGCCCACGAGTCGATTTTTTTATCCACCCAGGCCGGATGAGATTGGAGCCAAAACCCTCCCAGGGTCAGGGTCAAGCCGAAAGCAGCCAGCAGAGAAAGAAGGAGGTTACGGAGGCGACGGCGCATGTACACGAAGGTAGAGGTACCTTTGCAGCATGACAACGCCTGCGCCCATTTTATTGGCGATCGAATCCAGCTGTGACGACACCTCGGTGGCGGTGCTTCAAGGGTTTCGAGTTTTGGCGAATGTGGTTCACAGCCAAGTGCTCCATGAACGCTTTGGCGGGGTGGTTCCCGAATTGGCTTCGCGTGCCCATGTAGAAGCTTTGATGCCTACCGTAGCGGCCGCGTTACAACGCGCCAACCTCGGCTATGCAGACCTCCAGGGCATTGCGGTGACGCAAGGTCCCGGCCTCTTGGGTTCGCTCCTCGTCGGTCATTCCTTTGCCAAATCGCTGTCCGTCAGTTTGGGCATTCCCTTCGTCAATGTGCACCATATGGAAGCCCATATGCTGGCGCACTTCCTGCTCGAGCCCGGCGTCCAAGATCGTCCTATGCCCGACTTTCCCTACCTCTGCTTAACGGTTTCGGGCGGACACACCCAGCTCGTGGTGGTTCGGGCATGGAATGTTTTTGACGTGTTGGGCGAGACGCAAGATGACGCGGTGGGTGAGGCCTACGACAAGGCGGCCAAGTTGCTCTCCCTCGCCTACCCGGGCGGACCTATCATCGATCGATGGGCGCAGCAAGGGCAGCCTCGCTTTGATTTTGCCCAACCCATGATGCCCGGATTGCAGTTCAGTTACAGTGGATTGAAAACATCCATTTTACGTCGAATGCAGAAAGAGGTTCAGACCAATCCCCACACACTCGAGACCGATCTGCCCGATTGGTGTGCCAGCATCCAACATGCCCTCATCGCCCCGTTGGTCGATGGACTCATTCAGGCTTTTAAGCAAACGGGAATTCGCCGCATTGCGCTCGCCGGCGGCGTAAGTGCCAACTCTTGGCTACGCTCAGAGGTGCAGCGTTGTGCGGACACCTTGGAGTGGGACCTGTACTTGCCTCCACTCTCCTACACGACCGACAATGCGGCCATGGTTGGCGCTGCGGGCTATTTTGCTTGGCAGGCACAGCAGTTTGGCGCTCTATCCGATACGGCCCAAGCCAAATTCCTGATTCATGGCTAAGCGCGTCGTCGGGAGAGTTGAAACGGTAGACCTGCCCAGTATCCCTTGGTGGGGGGTCGAGTGCCGCATCGATACAGGCGCCTATCGATCCTCGATGCATTGCGAGGACATTCACGTGGACCACACCGGCGAAGTACCCATCCTGGTGGTTACTTTCCAGGGCGAGGATAGCCATACAGAGCACCGTTTCGAAGAGTTTCGGGAAACCTTGGTAAAATCCAGCAACGGGATATCCGAAAACCGCTTCCTAGTCACCTTACCCGTCCATCTTTTTGGCACGGATTTTTCCACCGAATTCACCCTGACCGACCGCACGGAGATGAAATATCCTGTTCTCTTGGGTCGTACCTTTTTGCGGCATGGCTTCGTGGTTGACGTCCGCCGCACCAATCAGTCCCTCAAATCTCAACGCTAATCCCGCGCATCCACTAAGCATGAACATTCTCATCCTCTCTGCGAACCGAAACTTGTATTCCACCCAACGCCTGGTGACTGCTGCGGAAGAACGCGGTCATACCGTCAAGGTGATGAACGTTCGAAAATGCTACGCGGTGCTCTCCAAAGGGGAACTCGATATTTATTATGGCGACCATCGAATAGAAAATGTCGATGCGGTGATTCCCCGCATTGGGGCATCGCTCACCTTTTATGGGTCGGCGATGCTGCGCCAATTCGAAATGAAAAAGATTTTCACGCCGGTTAGTTCCTTGGCTTTGGTGCGGTCGCGGGACAAACTTCGGGCGCTCCAAATTCTCGCCAAAGAAGGCGTCTCCATCCCCCGGACGGCGGTGGCTAAGCAGCCAACCGATGTCGATTACCTGATTAAACAGGTGGGCGGGGCTCCCTTGGTCGTAAAGTTGCTGGAAGGCACTCAGGGCAAAGGTGTGGTCCTCGCGGAATCAAAAAGCGCCGCCAAAAGCGTCATTGAGGCCTTCTACGGTCTCAACGCCAATATATTGGTCCAGGAGTTCATTAAGGAAGCGAAAGGGGCCGACGTTCGCGCAATTGTCGTTGGAAATAAAGTGGTGGCTGCATACAAGCGCCAAGGCAAGGAAGGAGAATTCCGCTCCAATCTTCACGCGGGCGGCCATGGTTTGCCTATTAAACTCAAAGCCAGTGAAAAAAATGCCGCCATCCTAGCGGCCAAAGCATTGGGTTTGAAAGTCGCAGGGGTGGACCTCCTACAAAGTGACCGAGGTCCGCTGATTCTTGAAGTCAATTCCTCGCCGGGTTTGGAGGGCGTCGAACGCACCACCGGCATCGATGTCGCCGGGGCCATCATTCAATACATGGAGGAAAACTATCAGCTCTCTCAGGTGAAAATCAAAGATAAAATCGGGGCCTAATGCACACCTTTTGGGGCACAGTCGATGGCGATCAGCTCCGGTTGGACCCGGAGGAGATTCCCCATGCCCTCAAAGTTCTGCGCCTGCAACCCGGGGACGCATTGCACGTCTTAGATGGCTCTGGAACCCGTTTTACTGGGGTGGTTCGCCGGGCGCATAAGAAAGAAGTTATCGCTGAAGTTCAGGAGACGCTGCAAGACTTTGGTGCCGTTTCGGGTCATTTGCATGTAGCCATCGCACCCACCAAAAATGTGGACCGAATGCATTTCTTTCTGGAGAAAGCCGTCGAGATGGGGATTCATGAAATTACCCCCTTAGTGAGTTTTCATTCGGAGCGCCGCCACTGGAATGCCGAGCGCGCCGTTCGAGTCATGAAGGCTGCTTGCACCCAAAGCCACAAAGGAAAACTCCCGGTACTCCACCCCCTTCAGACTTTGGAGGACCTCATCAAACAAACCGATACGACCCGCATTCGGGCATGCATGGCTACGTGCTTGGAGGCCCCTAAAGACTCCTGGGTGGAGGTCCTGAGGGACCAACCTCAGCGCCCTACCCTCTTGTGTATTGGTCCAGAAGGCGATTTCTCGCAAGCCGAATGGGAACAAGCCCAAAAAGCGGGATTTCAGCATGTACACTTAGGTGAGCACCGCCTCCGGACAGAAACCGCCGGCCTCTATGCGGTGGCCGCGTTTGCCCAGCGTGGCCACTAAGCCTTTTGGAAGAGAATCAATTTTTACTTTAATTCAAAGCGAAGAAAATCCTCATCTTCAATGGGTAAGCTTTGTAAAAATTGCTTTGTTACCTCGATTTCATCGGCAAGCACTCGGTCACCTTGCGCGGCAGGAACCCAGGCGCGGTACGCGTCGATAAGGCCGGACAGAAAAGGCCCTGTCTCCCGACCTGAATGATCCAAGGCGCGGGTTCCCGCCATCCATTCCATGGCCAAGATGGTCCAAACCCGTTCCATGACCTCCATCGCGTGAATGGCTGCAATGCTCCCCATGCTGACATGGTCCTCTTGGCCAGCACTCGAATCGATGCTATCCGTGCTACTGGGGTGCGACAGCACCTTATTTCGACTCACCAGGGAGGCCGCGGAATACTGCAAAATCATGATTCCACTCTCCGTGCCGGGCTTGTGCGCCAAAAAGGCGGGCAAGCCGCGCTTTCCGAGACATAGCTGATTGATGCGGCGTTCAGAAATGCTGCCCCATTCACACAAGGCCATCTTGCCATAATCCAGGGCCAAGGCCAATGGCTGGCCGTGAAAATTACCGGCTGAAATGACCTCGCCCCCATCGGTAAACACCGTGGGATTGTCGGTTACAGATATAGCCTCGCGCATCATCACGTCTGTCACATGTGCCCAAACATCGTTGGATGCTCCATGAACTTGCGGGGTGCAGCGGAAAGAATAGGGATCCTGGACATGGTCCTTGATGGGGACAAAGGTTGGGCTGTCTTGTAGAAAGTCTCTGACGCGCGCTGCCACGAGGGACTGCCCACCGTGTGGACGCACGGCATGAATGCGGTCGTCGAACGGGGCAGAACTTCCATCGAAGCCCACGAGAGAAGTTGAAGCCACCACGTCGGCGAGGTAGGATAACCTGCGTGTTTGGACGGACAACCAGAGACCATGGGCCAACATGAACTGTGTTCCGTTAATGAGCGCCAGGCCTTCTTTCGCCCCGAGTACAATAGGTTGAAGTCCTTTGAGGCTCAATGCTTCCGCCCCTTTCAGAGATTGCGTCCCAACCCGAGCGCGCCCCTCTCCCATAACCACGAGGGTTAAATGCGACAGCGGAGCCAAATCCCCTGAGGCTCCCAGACTACCCATCGAAGGAACTTCCGGCAGGATGTCGTGGTCCAATAAGGCATTCAGGGCTTCCACCGTGGACCATTCTACGGCCGAAAATCCCTGGCATAGGGCTTTGATTTTAGTTGCGAGCATCAATCGCACTACCTCCGATGAAACCAATGGACCTGTTCCAACAGCATGGCTGCGTATCAAATTGGCTTGCAAGGCCTGCAATTCTTCGCCGGGAATGATCGTGGTGCAAAGGGATCCAAAGCCCGTATTCACCCCATACATCACGTCCCCGCGCTCCACCCGTGCCATCAGGGCCTGTCGGTTGGCCACGACGCGTAGCTTGCTGTCCGAATCGAGGGCGATGCGCGCCTTTCCATCGGCCAGGGCCTGCCAATCGTCAAGAGACCAAGCGTGCTGAAGAGTGAGGGCCGTACGTTTCATGAAATGAGGGTCTAGGGTTTCAACAAAAATAGGTGCTCTGTTGTTAGAGCCGTATGCAACATCCCATCTTAGTTATTGGACACCGTCAAGGAATTGGGCGGGCCATCGCCGAACAGCTTTGCCAAGCGGGGCACACCGTCTTGGGAGTCTCCCGCGAAGCCGTGGACTACCAGCATTCCCATTTGACCTCCTTGACCTTTGCGGCGGAAGATCTTACCGTTGAACACCTTCCGGAAACTCTCTCGGGTGTTGTGTACGCTCCGGGGAGCATCAACCTGAAACCGTTTAAGAGTCTAAAGCCAGCGGATTTCTTGGCTGATTTTCACATCAACGCCTTGGGTGCCACCCACGTCCTCCAAGTCGCGGAAAAGGCCCTGAAGGCCGGACAAGGGTCGGTGCTATTATTCAGCACGGTGGCCGTCAGTCAAGGCATGCCTTTCCATGCCAGTATTGCTATGGCCAAAGGAGCGGTAGAAGGGCTTGCCCGCAGTTTGGCTGCCGAATGGGCTCCGCATGTTCGGGTGAACTGTATCGCGCCGTCGTTGACGGATACCCCTTTGGCCGCCAAGTTGCTTGGTAATGAGGCGCGCGCCGCCGCCGCCGCGGAGCGCCATCCGCTCAAGCGGGTAGGAACCGTCGCGGACATCGCTGAGATAAGCTGCACACTCTTGCGCTCCACGTGGATATCCGGCGAAGTTATTGGAGTCAATGGCGGAATGGGCCGATTGCGCACGGCATGAACCTCCACGAGTGGACCTCCGCCGAATGGAGCCATTGGCCTCGTCATCAACGGGGACATTTCTTTAATTCGCTCTACGGGGCCCGCATCGTTCCCCTTCTGGTGACCGAAGGAAAGGTCTGGAACGCCGCGCCCATGTCCCAAATTCTCCATGTCGGTGCAGATCCCGCCCGGGTAGGCATCCTCCTTCGTCCCGAATCCTCTGGGCACCAGACGCGGACAAACCTGGCCCAAACACCCTGGGCGAGCCTCCATGCCATGCCTGTTGAGTGCGCTGACCAAGTGCACCAGGCTAGCGCAGCCTACGACGAGAACACCTCCGAATTGGAACGCTTGGGATGGGCCTATGAGCGCTGGAAAGGATTCCCGGTAGCCTATCTCCCAGAAGCGGGATGGAGCCTCGCGCTCGAGGTGCATGAAATCCATGAACTGTCCAACGGCACTGCCTTGTACGTCTTTGACATTCACGCCGTGCGTGCGGCGCACCACCCCCTCCCATCGGGACATTGGGTGGATAGTGCCTCCTTGTTGCACAGTATCGGACTGGACCAGTATGGCCAAGCACATATCTTGGGCGGCCCGCGGCCTTACGCGAAGCCATGAAAAAAGCCGACCTGCCCCAAAAAATCTGCCCCATTTGCCAACGCCCTTTTTCGTGGCGAAAAAAATGGGAGCGGGATTGGGAAAACGTGAAGTATTGTTCTAAGGGCTGCGCCAAACACAAAAACGCATGATTACCGGTCGACTTATCCTGGGAGACCAACTCCACCCTGGGCATTCCTGGTACCAGCGAGTGGATCCATCCGTCCGATACTTCCTCATCGAGGCACACGACGAACAAACCTATGCGCCCCAGCACCGTCAGAAGATGCTGGGTTTCTTGGCCGCCATGCGCCGCTTTGCCGCATGGCTCGAATCTAAAGGACATGCCGTCACCTATGTCCCCATTGGCGCGGGGGTTCGAGATTTGGCCAGCTATGTGGCCAAGGCACAAAAGGACGGAAGGGTGCATCAATGGGAAATGCAAGAGCCGGATGAATACCGGTTGGATGCGGCCCTTCGTCCACTGATGGCGCAGGTGGTTTCCTCCGAACATTTTATGACGGAACGCCATCATGTGGCGGCCTTCTTTGCCGGGAAGAAAACCTATCTCATGGAGTCGTTTTACCGGGACCAGAGAAAGAAAACAGGCATCCTGATGGACGGAGAACAACCCCACGGGGGCTCCTGGAATTACGATGCCGAAAATCGTAAGCCATGGCCTACCAAGCAGCCCATCCCCTCAGCTTGGACCTTCTCCCACGATTTGCGTGCTTTGGATGCAGAATTGGATGAGGTGGGCTTACCCAAATGGGGGCGGTCCGCCGCGGAGGCCTTCCCTTGGCCTTTGGATCGAACCGAGGCCTTAGAAGTGTGGAACTTTTTCATCGAGCACCTCCTGCCCTCTTTTGGTCCATACCAAGACGCCTTGGTCGACGATGCGCCCTTTCTCTACCATGCGCGAATCAGTTTTGCGCTCAACACGAAGATGCTTACTCCTCTTGAGCTCTTGGAGTCCGTGGAGTCGGCCTACCGAGCGGAGCGTGTTTCACTTTCTTCGGCCGAGGGCTTTATCCGCCAGGTGATGGGCTGGCGGGAATATGTGCGCGGGATTTATTGGGCCCAAATGCCCGAATACGCGACCCTCAATGCCCTGGCACACCGTCAGGCCATGCCTGACTGGTTCTACACCGGTAAAACGAAGATGCGCTGCGTTTCTCAAGCCATCCATCAAAGTCTTCAGCACAGCTATGCCCACCATATTCAGCGGTTGATGGTGACCGGGAATATCGCCCTACTCCTTGGATTGGATCCAGATTCGGTCGATGCCTGGTACCTGGGGATTTATCTGGACGCGATTGAATGGGTCGAAATGCCCAATACCCGGGGCATGAGCCAGTTTGCCGATGGAGGCATATTGGGCAGTAAACCCTATGTCTCCAGTGGGGCATACATCCACAAGATGTCCAACCATTGCCGTGGGTGCGCCTACTCGGTTCAGGACAAGGATGGCCCCAACAGCTGTCCTTTCAATGCGTTGTATTGGGAATTTCACCACCGCCATCGCGAGCGCTTGGCCCAAAACCCCCGAATCGGTATGGTCTACCGCACCTGGGACAGGTTTACACCGGAGAGACAGCACGCCTTGCTGGAGCGGGCAGCGTGGCTCCATGAACATGTGGAGGAATTATGAATATTTTGTGGTGGACGCGGCGTGATTTGCGTCTCGCAGACAATGCCCTATGGGACGACATTCAGGAACGCCTCTCGGAGCCAGGGTCTTCCTTGACCATACTCCGGGAGCCGCACAATGCCGAACACGCGCGAATTTCGGAGAGCCCCCTCGCGCTACCGAGGATGTCTTCCACTCGCCAAAGGTGGGAAGAACAGGCCTGGGAGTCCTTTGGGTACCAGGTTCGCCAATACGGCCTGTCGCACCGATTGGTCCAAGGTCCCCTCCTCGACTATCTAGCAAAGCATCACGTCGACCTCGTCGTCTTCTCCCATGGTTATGCGTGGGAGGAGCGCCAAGCGGAGAAGGTCGTCATCGCTACGGGAATAGCCCACCAAGGTTTCCACACATACACCTTGTTCTCTCCAGAGGAAGCCTTAAGTGCGGTCCTTGAACCCACGTTCACGCCCTTTCGTAAGCGCATAGAAGCGCATCGCGGCGCGAAGACTTTTGCCCTTGGCCCTTCGAAACCGCCAGAGATTTCACCCTCGCCTATGGGAGCGTTCACCCTACCGACTCGCCCTACAGAGGCCGACGCGTGGACTCGATTGCACGAATACATCCGCCCCCATGGTCCAGCAACCCAATACAAAACGCAACGCAACGGCATGCTGCGCTGGAACGACTCGACCAAATTTTCCCTCTACCTCAGTCTAGGTTTGCTCTCCCCGCAACGCATCTGGAACGCCTGCTTGGAATTGGAGAAGCAACTGGGCGGATCCGAAGAGGTGTACTGGATTCGGTTTGAATTGCTGTGGCGCGAATACTTCCAATGGGTGGCCTACACGGAAGGGACCCGCCTCTTTCGCCCAGGTGGACTAAAGGAATCCGGCCCCTCGCGCATATCTGGGGATGCTCGCCGATTGAACCAATGGATCACTGGGCGGACAGGTGATGCGTTGGTCGATGCCGGCATGCGTGAGTTGGCTGCCACGGGATATACATCCAACCGGGCGCGCCAAAACTTGGCCTCCTACTGGATTCATAACCTTCAGCAACCCTGGCGTATCGGTGCGGCCTACTTTGAGTCCCAACTCTTGGACTACGATCCAGCGGCCAACTGGGGAAATTGGGCCTACCTCGCTCAATGCGGGAATGACCCCCGACCTATCCGGCAATTCAATACCCTCAAGCAAGCAGAAACCTATGACCCTGACGGTTCGTACCGTCGGAAGTGGGCCGGATACAATGTTTAAAGCGTCGCGATTCGCGCGGCGACTTGGTCAACGGGGACAGACTCTTGGTCTCCGGTCGTGATGTTCTTGATTTGGACGAGGCCCTCAGCCTGTTCCGCGCCACCATAGAAGAGCACGTAGGGGATTTCGCGCTTTAGGGCATAATCAAACTGCTTTTTGACCTTCGCAGGTTCGGGATAAAACTCAATATGCAGGCCTTGCTTGCGCAGTTGGGCGGTCAGCTGATAGGCCGCTGCTCCGTCTTCTTCACTCAGATGGAACATGAGCGCACGGGGACCAGCCGTTAAGGCCGCAGGCAAGCGCTTGAGATCCTCCAAGCATAGAATGATGCGGTCCAGTCCAAAGCTAATTCCCACTCCCGAAACATCTCGCAGGCCGAAAATTCCCGTGAGGTCGTCGTAGCGTCCACCGCCCCCTACACTTCCCATGGCGACCTCATTGGCAGTGACCTCCATGATGCAGCCGGTGTAATAATTCAAACCGCGCGCGAGGGTGATGTCTACCACCGTGGACACCTCGCCCACATGACTTAGCACAAATTCTAATTCCTCCACGCCTTGCATGCCCACAGATGAAGAGGCCAGCCAGCTTCGTAAAAATGCTAAGGAATCCAACGAGGAGGCAAAGGGTTGCATGGAGGGTTCCAGGTGACGTATCTCCTCGGCGGTAAAGCCTTTGGCTTCCAATTCAGCCACCACACCCTCTCGACCAATCTTGTCCAATTTATCGAGGGCGACGGTGAAGTCAACGAGGCGGTCTCCCACTCCACTGACCTCTGCAATCCCAGCTAGGACCTTGCGGTTGTTGAGCCGAATCGTTACCGGAAGGCGCAGGGTAGAAAACGCTTGGTGGTACAAATGAACCAATTCAACCTCCTGCCACAGGCTCTTGGAGCCTACCACATCCGCGTCGCACTGATAAAACTCACGGAAGCGACCTTTTTGCGGATTGTCCGCACGCCAAACCGGTTGCATCTGGTAGCGTTTGAAGGGCAGTGCCAATTGTCCCGCGTTTTGGACCACGTAGCGCGCAAAAGGCACCGTTAAATCGTAGCGAAGGGCCTTGTCCGCAATTTCCGAGGCCTTGGGCTCAGTCGGATTGGATGCGTGGCGCAAGAAATCACCCGAACGTAAAATTTTAAAAATTAAGCGGTCACCCTCTTCGCCATACTTTCCCATCAACGTTTCGATGTTCTCAAAGCTGGGTGTTTCCAAGGGGCTGTAGCCAAATATTTCAAAGGTCTCACGGAGAATGGACATCACATAGTGACGTTTGGCGACTTCCGCCGCCGAAAAATCCCGGGTCCCTTTGGCTACACGTGGCTTCATTATTTGACGAGTTTCTTGTATTTGAATTTTTTCGGTTCCGCAGAGGTTCCACCCAAACGCTTCTTCTTGTTCTCCTCATAGTCTGAAAAGGAGCCTTCAAAATAATACACTTGAGAATCCCCTTCAAATGCGAGGATATGCGTACAAACGCGGTCCAAGAACCAGCGATCGTGTGAAATGATGACGGCACATCCCGCAAAATGATCCAAGCCTTCCTCCAGTGCTCGCAATGTGTTGATATCCAAATCGTTGGTAGGTTCGTCAAGAAGGAGAACGTTGCCGCCCTCCTTGAGTGCCATGGCGAGGTGCAAGCGGTTGCGCTCTCCACCTGAGAGGATACCAATCTTTTTGGATTGGTCGCCGCCACTAAAATTAAATCGGGCCAAATATGCTCGCGCATTCACGATCTGTCCACCCATTTCAAACTGTTCCTGACCGTCTCCGATGATCTCATAGATGGACTTTTCAGGGTCTAATTTGGCGTGACTCTGGTCAACGTAGGAGATTTTGGCGGTTTCACCCACTTTGAACGCCCCGCCATCAGGCTGAAGCTGGTCCATGATCATTCGGAAGATCGTCGTTTTACCGGCGCCGTTGGGGCCAACAATGCCTACGATGCCTGCGGGGGGAAGATTAAAATTCAAGTCTTCATAAAGCAGGCGATCCCCGAATCCTTTTTTCACGTGCTCCGCGGCAATCACGTTGGTACCCAAACGGGGTCCGTTCGGAATGTAGATTTCCAGGCGTTGCTCCTTTTCCCTTTGCTCCTCGTTCATGAGCTTATCGTAGCTAGACAAACGCGCTTTGGATTTGGCTTGGCGGCCTTTGGGGTTCATACGCACCCATTCGAGTTCTCGCTCCAGCGTCTTTCGGCGTTTCGTGACTTGCTTCTCTTCCTGCTCCATGCGTTTGGTCTTCTGCTCGAGCCAAGAAGAATAATTTCCTTTCCAAGGGATGCCTTCCCCTCGGTCCAATTCCAATATCCACCCCGCGACATTATCCAGGAAGTAGCGGTCGTGTGTGACCGCGATAATGGTACCCCGGTATTGCTGCAAGTGATGCTCTAGCCATAGAATGGATTCCGCGTCCAAGTGGTTCGTCGGTTCGTCCAAGAGAAGGACGTCCGGGTTTTGCAAAAGCAAACGGCACAGTGCTACACGGCGACGCTCACCCCCCGAAAGGACCGAAATAGGCGTATCCCCTTCAGGACATTGCAAGGCGTCCATCGCTCGGGCCAAAACCGTATCCAGCTCCCAGGCGTTGCTCGCATCAATGCGGTCTTGCAATTCGGCTTGGCGGTTCATGAGTTTCTCCATTTTGTCTGGATTCTCGTAGACCTCCGGCAGGCCAAATTGGTCATTAATTTGGTTGTACTCCTCCAATAGGGCGACCGTCTCGGCCATGCCTTCTTTGACAATATCCATGACCGTTTTGGTCTCATCCAACTGGGGCTCTTGCTCCAAATATCCCACAGTATACCCTGGTGAGAAGACTACGTCTCCTTGGAAGTTCTTTTCGATCCCAGCGATGATCTTCATCAAGGTGGATTTACCTGAACCATTGAGACCAATAATACCAATCTTAGCTCCATAAAAGAAGCTGAGGTAGATGTCCTTCAGGATGGCTTTGTTGTTGTTCGGGAGAATCTTGGAGACTCCCGACATGGAAAAAATGATTTTCTTATCGTCCGACATGGGGATGGTTTTGAACCACAAATATCGGCATTGTCTCAGGCATGGTTGTTGTAATTTTCACGAATCTCATGCACAGACGTCTGCTTTTTACATTTTTGGCCCTCCCTCTGGGCCTATGGGGCCAAGAGATGGTTCGTTTTGCTGGGCAGATTGTCGAGGAGAAGAGCCAGGAAGCCGTGCCCTGGGTCATCATTGTCAATGCCCGCAATGAAACCGCTTTGACGTCCGACGAGCGTGGCCGGTTTGAAGTGTACGCTCAAGCGGGAGACACCCTCGTCTTTTCCAAGGCAGGGTTTGCCTACCGCTATGCATGGGTGCGTGACGCGGAAAAAGTGCGCATCGAACTGCTCCCACAGAATTACCTCCTGGATGAGGTGCCGGTCACCGCGTATAAATTGACCAGCAACCTCCCAAAGGAAATGCCCATGTCCTCCCCTGGACGACCTGAAGGATCTAGCATCCAAGTACCCCAACGCGTGAAGCCGACGATGGCCAATCCCATTGATTTGTTATATGACCAGTTCGGCAATCGTCCACGGCAATGGCGAGAGCTCCAAGAAATACTCGAAAGCGAGTCCTTCCGAGAAAAACTCTCAGAAAGCACCAACCGGTCTGCTTTGTTTGAATTGACGGGCCTCACGCCGAGCCAAATTGAGGAGTTCCTCCTCTTCTGCCACTGGAACGAGAGCGCGGTGTATGCCGCCACCGACTATGATCTGCTGCAAAGCCTCATGCGCTGCTATGCCGAATTTCAAGCGATTCAGGAACAAGAGCGTCGGAACGCTCCGGAGTAAAATCAGCGTTTAGCGGCTGTAATTAGGCGCTTCCCGAGTGATGGTGACATCATGGGGATGGCTTTCGGCAATTCCCGATGCGGTGATGCGAACAAATTGGCCTTTTTCCTGGAGAATCTCAATACTTTGCGCACCACAGTAGCCCATGCCTGCGCGCAGCCCACCGATAAATTGGTACATCACGTCTTTGACCTCGCCTTTGTAGGGCACGCGGCCCACAATGCCTTCGGGAACCAGCTTTTTAATGTCGTCCTCCACATCTTGGAAGTAGCGATCCTTGGATCCCGCTTCCATGGCTTCGACGGAGCCCATTCCTCGATAGGACTTAAAGCGGCGTCCATCCAAAATGATGGATTCACCCGGTGCTTCATTCGTACCCGCGAGTAAGGAGCCCAGCATCACGGAATCCGCGCCGGCTGCTATGGCCTTCACGATATCGCCGGTGTAGCGAATGCCGCCATCGGCAATCACGGGCACCCCGGAACCTTTAATCGCCTGAGCCACGACCATGACGGCACTCAACTGGGGAACGCCTACCCCGGCTACGACGCGCGTGGTACAAATCGATCCGGGTCCGATGCCCACCTTGACCGCATCCGCACCCGCCTCAACCAAGTATTTGGCGGCTTCCGCCGTAGCGATATTTCCCACAACCACGTCCAAATCGGGAAATTGCGTTTTCACTTTTTTCAAAGCATCGACCACCCCGCGAGTATGGCCATGGGCCGTATCAATGACAATGGCATCCACATTCGCCGCGACGAGAAGGCTCACGCGGTCCAATATGTCCGGCGTAACTCCGACCGCTGCGGCAACGCGCAAGCGCCCGTAGGCATCTTTGTTGGCATTCGGCTTGTTGCGTTTTTTGCTGATGTCGCGGTAGGTAATCAAGCCCATCAAGGAACCGTCGGCCTTGATCACGGGCAACTTTTCAATCTTATTTTTTTGAAGGATCAGCTCTGCTTCCTCCATGGTGGTGTTTTCAGAGGCGGTCACCAAGGGTTGTGCCGTCATGACTTCACCGACCTTTTTGTGATCGTCTGTCTCAAACCGCAGGTCTCGGTTGGTGATGATGCCCACCAGCGCCTTTTCCTCGTTGACTACGGGGATGCCTCCAATCCGGTATTCCGCCATAAGGCGCTTGGCTTCTCCTATTAGGGACGCAGCCGTCAACGTTACGGGATCCATGATCATACCGCTTTCGGCCCGCTTCACTTTGCGGACTTCCATGGCCTGCTTCTCGGCCGTCATGTTCTTATGTAAAACGCCAATGCCTCCGTCTTGAGCCATGGCAATCGCCATGCCGGCTTCCGTCACCGTGTCCATGGCGGAGCTGATAATGGGCGTCTTAAGCGTTATGTTCCGTGTGAACTTCGACTCAATGCTCACATCGCGCGGCAGGACTTCAGAGTAAGCAGGGATAAGGAGGACGTCATCGTACGTGAGGTACTCTCCGATGACTTTGGTGAGGTTGGATTCCATGGCGCAATTTACGGTCTAAATTGCATGCAAAGATAACGAAAAAGCCGCCCCGGATGGGGGCGGCTTTTCATGCATTTCAGTGAGCGCAGCTTAGTAAAGCAAGAGCAATGTGCCACGCATTTCAATCGGCTCACCCTGCTTGGAGCGGAAGTTCAATTGATAGATGTAACTGCCTTCACTGGCCTTGACCCCATCGATGGTTCCATCCCATCCGGTGTTTTCATTCGTGGTACTGAAGACAATATTGCCCCAGCGGTCCATGATTTCCAACTTGTAGCTGCCGGATTCGACGTAGACTTGTTTGGGTCTCCATGTACGGTTCTCCACCTGAAGCGAGCTCGGACTAAACGAATTCGGGATGAAAATACGCGGCTTGTGTTCCGCACACGCGACATTGGACACCGAGGTGAAGATGCTTCCGTCATAGTCCGTAAAGTTGAGCAAACTCGGCCCTTCCGTGGCGACCACTTTGTAGCAGAAAATTCCAACGTTATCCCCAGTTGGGCGAATGTTGTCCGTGAAGATGGTGTCCGTCGTCGTGCCTACGAAGGTCATCCCCGCTCCTTCTCCGATGGAGCGGTAGATGTCGTATTTCAAGACGCCGCCCATAAAGTCACGGTAAGGATTCCAGGTCAGAATGTTCATTAAGTTGTCTGCCGGCTCCACTTCCAACAAGATGTTGGTACCAATATTGGACGCCGTATCTATGCCACCACAGCTATCCGTGGCCACAAAACGGTACAGGTACCGGTGGTTGGCGGGGTCTGCGGAGAAGTCCTTGAATCGAATCTCCCAAGGAGGGGAAACGGGTTTGGGAATCAATCCGAGTGAGGTGAACGGAGCACCATCTCGGTCCGCACGCTGCAGATCAAAGTGAATAATGTCTGCATCTTTATCTATGAAGGTGACCAGTTCGACTGCATTGTCATTGCGCACGGACGTCTTCGCCAAGTATAGCAAACGTGAGCGCTGAACAGCCAACGAATTGATGCATACTTCATTGGAAGAGCTAAAGCGTTGTCCCGCGGTATCTACCGCACGGATGTAGTAGCAATAGGACCATCCACCAATGAGATCACGGGTATTGAACGCGGTATCACCGGGAGCTTTGGTCGCCAAGAGGACCCCGATTTGGGTCGGACCACCGGGTGGCGTGACATCTGCTAAAACGCGGTATTCCTTGACCCCACCGGCCCAGCCACGGTATTGGTTCCAACGCAAGCGCATGATGCCCTCACAAGGATCCATGTTCTCCGTGAGAAGCATGTTGTTATGGGCCGCCACGAGCAAGTCTGAGCTCTGATTGCCACAACTGTCGGTCGACATCACCTTATAGCGCTTCACGGAAGATCCTGGTGCGGCCCCTGGCAATGGGTAAGGCATGGATACGGTGTTCGGCACCGTCGCGATGGAATTCCATCCCGTTCCGGGCACCCACTCCAGAATGTCGTAGTTCACAATATCGCCATTGGTGCCAGGAGTCCATGATATCAATGCGGTACCACCGTTGACTGTCACAGAATCGATCTTCAACACATCTGTGTTGTTTTGATCTGAGAAGAATCCACCGTCAATCGTCGAGTTGCATGCCCCGTTGATGCGGATTTGGTATTCCAAGTCTTGTCCACAGATATTGACCGTATCGTTGTACGTCTTGTTGGTGGTGGTCGAAACCATACTCCATCCTGCCGCTCCTGTTCCCTGAGGACGACGCCAAATTTCGTACGTAGGAGTCGCTCCGACATACGGGGCGTTCCAATCCAGCTGCGCTACGGAAGAATTTGTGGGAGGAATGGGCGTGACGGACATTTCCATCAAACGAACCGTATCGGATGTTTGGGAGGTGTAACCACACCCGCCCAAGGTGCGCAGATAATAGTAGTTCGCGCCAGATAAAGGGGTGAGATCTGTATACGAAAGGGTGCTGTAGTTGTAGATGGTGTCGATCGCAACAAAAGGCACAGTGGGAGACGAGCCCCGGAAAATCACGTAGGCGTCAAAGTTCATACCAGTATCGAGCGGGGTGCCCCAATCTACGGTCAAACCTCCCCCCGGCTCTTGGGACACACAAGCCTGGCTCAAGTCTGGTGGGACGGGAATGGTGGACACCACATTAATCACCACGGACGCCACGCGGATCGCTGGAGCAACGCAGAAGTTGTCTTGCATTCGAAGCGCAAAGACATACCGGTTTGTCGGATTCCCACAAGAATTGTTTTGGTAAGATATGTGGTTGCAATTCGTCATCCAGTCAAAAGAAATCTCGTTGTTCAGCGTCGAGGTAAAGGATGTTTGGGGAGATTTGGGGTTGACGGTGGCGCACGGAGGGTTCAAACAGCCTGAGTTCGGGTTGTTTAAAGGCACACCCAATTGTCCTCCTGACGGCGAGAATTCAATCGTTTGCGGCAAGAAGTTTGGCAACAATTGGGCATCCTGTGACACCAGATCAAACTTCACCTGCTGACCTGCATAAACCGTTGTTTCCCAGTAGAGCGTATCGCCGGAAGCGACCACGGGGGTCAGCGCGGGATAGTTGGGAATGTTGTTGATTTGCACTGTTGGCGGTGTGTTGTACCCACAGTCCGTTCGAATGATGACGGGAATATCGCGGTAGACGGAAGCAATTTTCTGGTTGCAACGGTAGGCACTGACTTCCACGCATGAAGCGAAAGAGCCTCCTGCTGAGGGGTTGAATGTCATCGCCCCAGTTTGCTGGTTAAAACTCACCGTGTTGCCACCGTTTGGAAAGGGATTGTTGAAGGCATATCCCGTGGTAAACGATGCATTGGTGCCGTTGTTGGTTGTCTGAGGATAGGCCCAGTTGTACACGACTGAATCCAAATCGTCGTCGAAGGCGTTGTGGGCATAGGTGTATTCGTAGCCGGAACAAATGACGGACCTGGGTGGCTCCAAAAAGCGGGGAGACGAGTCATAGCAAGGGTTCGCGTTCTGGGGCACCCCGTTAATGGAATAGGGGAACATGTACGCACGGAGCGTGTACGAACTCGATGAGGACGTCAAGTTTGTAATCGAAGGACGGCAACAATCCGTGAAGGTGAAGTACCAGCCCCCAGCAGGCGGCACACCACTGAGTGTGATATAGCCTGACTCGTAGCGGCGCTCCTCGACGGCTCCTTGGCCAGAAGTCACGCCGTTGCAGTTGATTTCTTGGGTTCCATCCCAACAATTGGGTGACACGTCCGTAGCGGAGCCCACCTGCGCACAGGAAATCGACCCCCCTGGGGCGTTGGTCGACAAGACGACGGGATTGGGCAAGAAGGTGGAAGCACCTGTTCCACATTCCCGGTAAAGAATGACGTAAAACTTGTACTTGCCCGCATTCGGACCGCTGTCAAAACAGCGCCAGGTAATTTCTCCACCGAGGTAGTGGGAGGCCAAGGCGGACTGAGCAAAAAGGAGAAAAGCGAAAATTCGAAAAACGTGCTTCACAATACGTGTTTTTATACCAATGTCAAATGTAACACTTTGACTTACGTGCCTCACCCCTTCATTGGAGGAAAGTCAAGGGCAAATGAGTAAACGCAGGTTTCAGCGAAGGATTGCGCGTTTAAGAGCGCAGCATATCGCGGGAAATCACCAGTTTTTGAATTTCCGACGTGCCTTCACCAATGGTGCAAAGCTTGACGTCGCGGTAGAATTTTTCGGCCGGGTAATCCTTGGTGAAACCATATCCGCCGTGGATTTGAACCCCTTCGTTGGCCACCCGGACAGCGACTTCACTTGCGTAATACTTGGCCATCGCTGACTCCTTGGTGACTTTGAGCCCTTGATCCTTGAGACTTCCGGCGTGGCGTATCATCAACTCCGATGCATAGATTTCCGTGTCCATGTCCGCGAGCTTAAAGGCAATCGCTTGGAATTGGCTAATAGCCTTGCCAAATTGCTCACGCTCCTTGCTATATCGAAGCGCCGCGTGGCGCGCGCCCTTGGCGATTCCAAGTGACAGCGCAGCGATGGAGATGCGTCCTCCATCCAGGATCTTCATGCTCTGAATAAAGCCTTCCCCAACCTGGCCGAGCAAATTGTCTTTGGGAATGCGGCACTGATCAAAGAACAAGCAGGCGGTCTCGCTGGCGCGCATGCCCAATTTGTTCTCCTTTTTTCCGCCGCTGAAGCCCGGTGTACCCTTTTCTACCACAAACGCAGACATTCCGTGAGAATCGCCCTTCTCGCCGGTGCGTGCAATGACCACTGCCACTTCGCCCGTGATGGCGTGGGTGATAAAGTTTTTCGAACCATTCAGGACCCATTCGTCCCCGTCCAAGATGGCGGTGGTGTGCATGCCCCCTGCATCACTTCCCGTGCCGGTTTCGGTCAAGCCCCAAGCGCCCACTATTTGGCCGGTAGCTAAACGAGGCAGCCATTTGGCTTTTTGGTCTTCCGTTCCAAACTGGTTGATGTGCTGAGTGCACAAGCTATTGTGCGCCGCCAAAGACAGCCCAATGCTCCCGCATACTTGAGAAATTTCGTCGATGACCGTGATGTATTCCGCATACCCCAACCCGGATCCGCCATATTTGGGATCCACGAGCATCCCCATGAAGCCCATTTCGCCCATGGCTTGAAAAACATGAAGCGGAAAGGTTTGTGCTTCATCCCACTCCATGACATGGGGAGCAATGTGCTGAAGGGCAAAATCACGGGCCGCTTCGCGGATCGCATCGAGTTCGGGTTGGCTTTGGGCGTGGATGGGGTACAAAACGTAAATGGAATTAAGGGTTCAAGGGAAAATCGGTAGTCAGTGAGAAAATTATCGTTTTAGGACGTGGCCGTCAATGAGTTCATAGCTCTCCCCGCTCTCGGGACATTGGGCGCGGCCCTGGTCATCAAAATCTAAGCGGTGGCCAAACTCGCTCATCCAGCCAATCTGCTTCGAGGGATTCCCGACCACCAGGGCATAGGCGGGAATGTTTTTAGTCACCACAGCGCCTGCGCCAATGAAGGCGTAGGGTCCAATGTCATGGCCGCAAACGATGGTGGCATTGGCCCCAATACTGGCACCCACTCCGACATGGGTTCGGCTGTATTGACCTCGACGATTCACCCCAGAGCGCGGGTTTACGACGTTAGTGAAGACACAGGAAGGGCCCAAGAATACATCGTCGTCGCAGGTGACGCCCGTATAGATGCTCACATTGTTTTGAACCTTCACGTTGTTCCCTAACACCACATCGGGTGAGATGACCACGTTTTGGCCCAAGTTGCAGTGTTTTCCTATCTGGCAAGGGCCCATGATATGCGAGAAATGCCAAATTTTGGTCCCCTCGCCTATTTGGGCGCCCTCATCAATGACGGCCGTAGGATGTGCTTGGTATGCCATAGCAATGAATGTTGACGGCTAAGATAGGGAGTGCAGGTCCGATGTATCTTTATGGGCTACGAATGAATTCTGATCCAATGCGTCTAAAAATGTTGCATTTCGCTCGCGTGGCCGTCGGCACGCTCCTCCTCCCCCTTTCCGCCTTTGGGTGGGGCCAAACAGGCCACCGTGTGGTGGGCCAAATTGCGGAAAACCACCTCCACGCGGAAGCTGCGGCGGCCGTTCAAGGCATTCTGGGCGACGAGTCACTCGCTATGTGCGCCAACTGGATGGACCACATCAAGTCCAACCGTGCGTACAATCACATGAATCCTTGGCATTACTGCACCATCCCCGATGGTTTGACCTATGAAACGTGTGACCATCCCGAAGAAGGAGATGTCATTGGGACGATAAATCAGCTCATAGTTGAAATCCAAACCAAGACGTTTTTAATCGCGGAAGACGAAGCCATGGCCGTAAAAATGCTCGCGCACTTAGTGGGAGATTTACACCAACCCCTGCACGTGGGCAACGGCACGGACAAAGGCGGCAACGACCGCAAAATCAAATGGTTTGGCGAGAGCAGCAATTTGCACCGCGTTTGGGATTCTGATCTCATTGACCATCAGCAATTGAGTTTCACGGAGTATGTGGCCTGGGTAGACCACGCGACCGCCGAGGAAGTGAGTGAATGGCAAAGAAGCAGCGTCGTCGATTGGGCCCAGGAATCCCAGGCGATTCGAATGGGCATCTATCCGCCGGCGGAGGCGACCTCTTTGGGCTATTCTTACAACTATGACCACATCGCCACATTGAATAAACGTTTACTTCAGGGTGGCGTGCGTTTAGCAGGCATTCTCAATGAGTTGTACGCTAAGCCCACCAAGAAAAAGAAGTAATTCGTGCTGAATCGAAAAACCACCTACGGCATTCACGCGCTGCTGCATTTGGCGCGGCATCAAGGAGAGGGTGTGGTGGCTGTGGTGCGCATTTCCGAGGCCCTTCAGGTGTCTCGAAAATTCCTCGAACGCATCCTCGCCGACCTCCGGCAAGAAGGCATGGTGGAAAGTCAATCAGGTCGTGACGGGGGCTACCGTTTGGGGGCCGCGGGCTTGGACCTTTGCCTGGCCGATGTTGTGCGCGTGCTCGAGGGTCCCATCGCCCTGCTCCCCTGCGCATCGCACCGATTTTATGCGCCCTGCGCCGAATGTGCATCCCCCGAAACCTGCGCCCTTCAAGATGCGCTGGTGAGTGTTCGCAACGCGACCGTCCATAGTCTAAAGCAAATTACCCTGGCACATGTTTTGGAGACGGAGGGAGCCTTGATGTTGGGCCAAAAAAGCCTGTTGCGCCCTACCCCCTACCACGAAGGGCAATAAACTGCAGGCCCTACCTTTGCGGACTATGAGCACAACCCGCCAAACTCCGTCCGTCTTCGAGAACATCTTAGAAACCATCGGCCGTACGCCCATGGTAAAATTGCACAAGACCGTAGAAGGTATCCCCGGTACCGTGTACGCCAAAGTGGAATACTTCAACCCCGGGCATAGTACCAAGGACCGCATGGCGCTCAAAATGGTGGAGGACGCCGAGCAAGCCGGCTTACTCAAACCTGGCGGAACGATTATCGAATGTACCTCAGGCAACACGGGCATGGGCCTCGCGCTCGCGGCCGTCGTCAAAGGCTACAAGCTCATCTGTACGCTCAGCGACAAGCAGAGTAAAGAAAAAATGGATGTGCTGCGGGCATTGGGTGCAGAAATTTATGTCTGCCCAACCAATGTATCGCCGGATCACCCAGACTCCTACTATTCGGTGGCGCGCCGCCTCAATTCGGAAATTCCCAATTCCTACTTCCCCAATCAATACGACAACCTTAGCAATCGGGTGGCGCATTATGAAAGCACGGGGCCAGAAATTTGGGAACAAACCGAGGGGAAAATTACCCATTTCATCGTCGGTGTGGGAACCGGTGGCACCATTTCCGGGGTCGCCAAGTACCTCAAAGAAAAGAATCCCGCCATTCAGATTTGGGGGGTGGATAGCTACGGTTCCGTATTTAAGAAATACCACGAAACTGGGGTCTTTGACACCTCGGAGATTTATGGATACATCACGGAAGGCATTGGTGAAGATATCCTGCCCAAAAACGTAGACTTTGATCTCATCGACCGCTTTGAAAAAGTGACGGACCGAGATGGGGCATTGGTGGCGCGTGAATTGGCCAAAAAGGAAGGACTCCTCTTGGGATATTCCTGCGGTTCAGCGTTGCAAGGCTTGCGCCAGCTGAAGCACCTCCTGCCTGAAGATGCCGTGAGTGTGGTCCTTTTTCATGACCACGGTAGCCGCTATGTCGGAAAGATTTACAACGACGACTGGATGCGTGAACGCGGGTTTCTGAAAGAGGAAAATGGCAATTTGGCCCAGGCGGTCTCTTCCCATTCCCACCTACCCTTGGTTACCATTCAACCCGAGGAGCCTTTGATGAATGCGGTCGTAGCCTTAAAACGGCATGGCATTTCCCAATTGCCGGTACACGATGGCGCCACATTTGTGGGTAGCTTAACGGAAAGCCACATCATTCAGGCCCTCTCTGCAGATGGATTGGGCATGGAAACCCTCGTGAAGCATGTCATGGGTGCCTCATTCCCCATCCTTCCGGGAAAGGCAAGTTTACTCGAAGGAATTGAAGCTTTGAGTAAAGAGCACAATGCCCTTTTGGTTGCCCTCGACGATGGAAAACACCACATTTTAAGTCGGCATGATTTGCTGACGAGAATTGCCTAATTCGTTTTATCTTTGCGCCTCCTTAATTAACCGAGTTTAGGACTCTTTTAAAACAATTAACCCATGGCAACAAAAATCCGCCTACAACGCCACGGCCGCAAGGGTCGTCCCATCTTCACGATCGTCGCAGCCGACGCACGCGCCAAGCGCGATGGTAAGTACATCGAGAACATAGGTCAGTACAACCCCAATACCAACCCCGCCACCATCGATCTCGATTTCGATCGTGCATTGGATTGGATCATGAAAGGCGCCGAACCCACCAATACGGCCCGCGCCATCCTTAAATACAAGGGCGTCATGATGAAGAAGCACCTCCTTTTGGGTGTGCAGAAAGGCGCTTTGACCGCTGAGCAAGCCGAGGCGCGTTTTGAGGCATGGTCTGCGGACAAGTCAGGCCGCATCGATGCGAAAATTGAAAACTTGAACACTTCTGCGAAGACCGCGAAAGAAGAGCGCCTCAAAGCAGAGGCCGCTGTGAAGGAAGCACGTGCTGCCGCCATTGCTGCGAAGAATGCTCCTGAGCCCGTCGCGGAGGAGGTTGTAGAAGAAGTTGTGGCGGAAGAAGCTCCTGCTGACGAAACGGCCACTGAAGAAGTTGTAGCGGAAGAAGCTCCTGCTACCGAAGCGGCTACAGAAGAAGTAGCAGTGGACGAAGCCCCGGCTACCGAAGAAGCTTCTGAGGAAGCTACGGCAGAATAATCGATTGATGGAGGGGTATTTCCAACTCGGATTCCTCCGGAAAAAACACGGATACAAGGGAGAAGTAATTCTCCATATCGAATCAGATCATCCAGCACGCTATGCGTCGCTGGATGTTCTTTTTTTGGAAGAATCCGGAGCCCCTATCCCCTACTTTATTTCAAGCATTCGAAGCCACATCACCGCCGAATTCATCGTTCGTCTTGAGGATGTCGTGGAGGAAGCACAGGTGGATGCCGTCGTCGGCCGCACGGTCTATTTGCCTGACGACGCCTTGCCCGAGCTCGACGACGATCAATATTACTACCACGAAATCATTGGCTACACGGCCAGCGATCCGGCCATTGAAGGCCAACTAATGGTGGAGGAAGTGATGGATAGGCCGGGGCAACCCCTCTTGGTTCTCCGGCATCCAAGTAAAGAGGATCTGATTTTAATCCCTTTGGTTGAGGCCTTTGTTTTGGAGGTCAACAAGGCCGAAAAGCATATTCGCCTCGAGGCTCCCCCCGAACTTTACACGCTTTAATCGCGCTCAAACCTCGCTGAGGCGCTCATCAAAGCGAATGCCCCACTCCGCCAATTCAGCGAGAATCGGCGCATACACTTCTTTCCGCATAGGCAGGAGCACGCCCCGTTCTTGGATCAGGCCGAGGGTCACAAGGCGGGTTGCCATGGCCACTGGCAATCCAACCGTGAAGGCCATCGCCGTATTTTGGGCTGACTTTCCTTTGCACACCATGGAGGACTCCAAACGGAATTTTTGACCTTGGAGGGTATAATAAATGCGGTGCCACATGACCAGCATGTCGGTATCCGCCGAAGTCATGGTCCACTTTTTCTCCAAAATATGCTGGAGTACCTGGGCCGGGGTACCTGACGAAAGACCCACGGGCTCCTCAGCGAAAAGCCCCAACCATTCAAACATCTCCATCAGCTCCGAATCTTGCGGAATCTGTAGGTAATGCATCAGCTTAAGTTCGACACTATCCGATATATGGTAGGCCAGGAAACTGTTGATAAAGCTGCGGTGGGTCATCCGTGCCACGCCTTCCATACGGTAGCTATCATCGGTCGCTCCGAGTTGGACAAAAACATCCCAGGCACGGCAAAATCCAGGGCGACGCAGGGTTCCCCGATACATCGTGGGGATGCCGTCTAACCCGTACTCCGAGATGTACTTCAGGGAATCGCGGTTGGCATACCCTTCAAATCGTCCGTAGCCAGGAATAGTGAGAAATTCGGTGCGACGGAAGAGCTTGTGGTAGGGAATGAACTTGTATAGGCCCTCTTGAATGAATTTGACTGCTCCCCCTGCTCCCGCCATCACCACGTTGCGCGGGTTCCAGGTGAACTTGTATTGCCAAGGATTGCTAGGACTTTCAGGCGCTAGAATTCCACCACAAAAACTCTCATAGGAAGTGATTTCCCCTCCTTTTTGGCGAATCTTCTCCAAAATTTCCATCGTCGACATGTGGTCAATCCCTGGATCGACCCCACATTCATTGAGGAAAATCAAGCCTTTTTCGCGCGCCTGCGAATCGAGTGCCTTCATTTCTTCGCTCGCGTAGGATGCCGTAACGAGGTGTTTTCCCATCCGAAGGCATGTACGCGCCACATCCGGATGCATCATCGCCGGGAGCATGGAGACGACAACATCCGCCTGGTCAATCCACGAATTTCGAATAGACTCTTGGGATAAATCCGCGGTGTGGGCCTCTACGGCAGGGTATGGCGCACATTTGGCCTGCAAGGTTTCGGCATCTTGGTCCACCACATGGAGGTGCCATTGCGCGGCATCGGAATGGGTGGCGAGGTATTCAATGAGGGCGGATGTGCTGCGACCAGCACCTAGGACAACGATGGATTTCACTGAAAGGGTGTTGAAAACTGATTGGTTTTAGAGACTTTCGGGGACGAAGGTAAATTACATTTGCTCTAACCCTTGATTGAATTCGCATGTATACCCCAACCTCTGGGAGTCCATCCACTGTTTCGTGGATTTCGGCCCTTGGCTTGCGGGAGGCCTCCGTGGTCTACCAAGCCCCCCCTGAATTTCTAACGCAAGAAGCCTTGCGTCTCCAGCGCGCGCAATTGACCGCCGACGGCGTGTTAAGCATCGCTACGGGCGCCTTTACGGGCCGCTCTCCGGAAGATCGCTTCATTGTCAAAGATGCCTTAACCGCCGACCGCGTTTGGTGGGGAAAAGTGAATAAGCCCTTTGACGAGGCCACATTTAAGGCGCTTAAAAAGAAAGTACTCGCCTATTTGGACGGCAGAAAGCTCTATGTCCGCGACGCAAAAGCCGGGGCCCATCCCCAATTGAGCCTGCCCATTCGGGTTATCAATCAGTATCCAGAGCACAATCAGTTTGCGTTCAATATGTTTATTGAGCCCAGCTCGGAAGAGCTGGCGAATTTTGAACCTGAGTGGACCATTTTGCACGCCCCAGACTTTCATGCTGATCCCGCCGTGGACGGAACGCGCCAGCCCAATTTCGCCATCCTAAGTTTTGCCGAGAAGACGATCCTTATTGGCGGTACGGGGTACACAGGGGAGATTAAAAAAGGCATTTTCTCTGCACTCAACTTTCTCTACCCAGAATTCCATGACACCTTCCCCATGCACTGTTCGGCCAATTTGGGCGACAACGGGGATACGGCCCTATTCTTTGGACTCAGTGGCACCGGAAAGACCACCTTATCGGCAGATCCCCACCGCCTGCTCATTGGAGACGACGAGCACGGCTGGACGGCCGACGGCACCGTCTTCAACTTTGAAGGCGGTTGCTACGCCAAAGTCATTGACCTCTCTCAAGAGAAAGAACCGGACATTTGGAACGCGATCAAGCCTGGGGCTATTTTGGAAAATATTGTCATGAGCGACGCCGGCGTGCCCGACTACGCAGACAAAACCATTACCGAGAACACTCGGGTGTCCTACCCCATCGAGCACATCACCCATGTCGCCCCCGGGCTGCGTGGGCCAGCTCCGAAAAATGTGTTCTTTTTGACCTGCGATGCCTACGGGGTCCTTCCTCCACTCTCAAAGTTGGGGCCCGAGCAAGCCGCCTACCATTTTATTTCCGGATACACGGCCAAAGTAGCCGGGACGGAGGCCGGCGTCACTGAACCCAAAGCAGTGTTTTCCGCTTGTTTTGGGGCTCCGTTCATGCCCTTGCATCCCAGTGACTACGCCTCCATGCTGATGAAACGCATGCAGCAGGGAGACCTCCATGTCTGGCTCGTGAACACGGGCTGGGTAGGCGGCGGCTATGGTGTCGGCTCCCGAATTAAACTCCGCTACACTCGCGCAATGATTACGGCCGCTCTGGAGGGTCACTCCTTGGAAACCTCCCCAGATGAGGTCTTCGGGTTTGAACGCGTAACGGCATGCCCTGGGGTTCCCTCAGAGGTCCTAAACGCGCGTGGACAATGGAACGACGAAGTAGCGTACGACCTCGCCGCAGCCAACCTGGCGCAACGTTTTGTCGACAACTTCAAAACCTTTGAGGCGGGGGCAACGCCCGAAATTTTGGCCGGCGGCCCTCTCTCAGGGGTCCAAGCTTAAACTCGGCGTAAAAAAAAAGGAAGGACCCCGCTTTGGCGGGGTCTTTTCTTTTACAGCATGTCGTTAGCTAAGTTGGCAAGTTCGCTCCGCTCTCCTTTCTCGAGCGTCACATGGGCATAGAGATCCTGCCCCTTCAAGCGGTCCACCAGGTAGGACAATCCGTTGGACTGCTCATCGAGGTAGGGCGTGTCGATTTGGTGTACATCCCCCGTGAATATGAACTTGGAATTTTCCCCCGCCCGGGTAATGATGGTTTTCACCTCGTGGGGCGTCAGGTTTTGGGCCTCGTCTACAATAAAAATGACGTTGGACAAGGATCGGCCTCGGATGTAGGCTAAAGGCGTTACCAGAATTTTCTCGTTGGCCACCATCTCATCAATTTGCTTGTAGTTGCGGTCCCGCTCCCCAAACTGATTTTTGATGAATTTCAAATTGTCCCAAAGGGGCTGCATATAGGGATTGACCTTCTGCTCTGCATCACCTGGCAAGAATCCGATGTCCCGATTAGACAGGGGGACGATGGGCCGAGCCAAATAGATTTGCTTGAAGTCGCGGCGTTGCTCCAAAGAACCCGCCAGAGCCAGCAGGGTCTTTCCCGTTCCCGCCACCCCAGTGAGGGTCACCAATTTGATGTCCGGATGCATAATGGCGTGGAGTGCAAACGTCTGCTCACTGTTGCGGGGCTTAATCCCGTAATAGCTGCTTTTTTCGACCAACTCCATGTGCTTGGATTGGCCGTGAAAAAAACCCAACGCCGAAGACCGGGCGGATTTTAAAATATAGAATTGGTTGGACTGCAATCCCAGTTTGCTATGGGCCTTCGCTGCCGGGTCGAGTTCCACCCGTTTGGACTCATAGAGGGTTTGCAGCGCTTTCGGGGGGAAGGCATCGATCTCGCCGCGGCCCGTGAAGCGCGTATCCGTCTCCTTCACTTTGCCCGTCAAATAATCTTCGGCCGCCACGTTGAGCGCCTTGGCCTTGAGCCGAAGGTTGATGTCTTTGGTCACCAGAATGACAGGACGATGGGGCTCCTCCTTTTGCAAGTACAGGGCGGCATTGATGATTTTGTGGTCATTCTTACCCTTGCCATAAATTTCGGTCGCATCCACATCCAGTCTTGGGGTGGCCATAATCACCCGGAACTTGCCTCGTTTTCCACCATTGAGGTCAATCCAATCCGTCAAAGGTTTATCCGCAGCCTTTTTATCCAGCATGCGAATGAACTCTCGCGCTTCAAAATTCTTGGTATCGCTCCCCTTTTTGAACTCATCCAACTCCTCCAAAACCGGAATGGGGATGGCCACATCATGTTCTTCGAAGTTCATGATGGCGTGGTGATCGTACAAAATGACGGAGGTATCCAGAACGAATATCTTCTTGACGGGCTTGCTCGCTTTAGGCATGGTGTCTCGACTGTTTAGGGTTAAATTAGGGGTATAATTCGGCACATCGAAGCGCACCGCAGAGATGTTTTGAACAAGCCATGTAGCATAACCTCGTGCCTTCAATGGGCATATTGACCCCGAACCCTATGATGGATGCACATATCCAGAGTATTCAGGCCCAATTCGGCTTTCAGAGCACCGAATTGCTTGCAGACATTGCCCAATACGGGCGTTTCTGCCGTTTTTCCAGTGGTGACCTGATAGCAGAACCGGGAATGCCGGTGGATTTTGTGCCGTTGATTCTCAAAGGAAATTTGCGCGTCATGCGTCGGGATGAAGACCATGACCGGGAGCTATTTCTCTACTTCTTAACAGCAGGATCTACGTGCTCAAGCACCATCAACTGCTGCATGACGGGGAAGAAGGTCACCGTGGAAGTTGTGGTCGAAGAAGAAACCGAAATGGTCTGTATTCCCAATGCCTCAGCCTCTGCGTGGATCAAGACACATCCTGAATGGCTTGAATTTGTCCTGCGCAGTTACCAATTGCGGTTTGAAGAAGCCCTGCATGCACTGGATGAGGTGGCCTTCCGTCAATTGGATGAACGTTTGTGGAACTTCCTCTCGGAAAAGGTGAAGCTTTCGGATAGCCAAACGGTGGAAATGAGCCACTCAGACATTGCCCAAGCTCTCCACTCCTCTCGGGAGGTCGTTTCCCGCCTCCTCAAGAAACTCGAATCGGAGCAACGATTGACGCTGGGACGAAATCGCATCGAAATCCTTCGCTAACTACCCCTATTTTTGCCGCATGATTCGAATGTACCTCCGCTTAGCCATCGCGGCCGCCATCGTGGCCCTCGCAGTTTGGCAATTCACCGATGCCGAAATCGGCAACGGCATTTTCTTGATTCTCTTGGCGGGCATTCCCGTGTTGTTTCATTTCCGAAATGAACGCATCCTCCTAGCCTTGTGGTACGTGCGCAAGCAAGACTTCGTCAAAGCAGAACGTCAACTCGACGCCATTGGCCACCCAGAGCAAACCCTCATCAAAGGGCAATTGGCCTATTTCTACTTCCTACGCGGATTGATGACTTCTCAGACCAATTTATCCAAGAGTGAAACATGGATGAAGAAGGCCCTGAACACCGGACTACGACTCAAGCAGGATCGGGCTCTAGCCAAGATGCAGTTGGCCGCCATGGCTATGACCAAGCGTAAGAAAAAAGAGGCCCAAATCCTCCTAACGGAAGCAAAAAAGCTGGACGACAAGGGACTCCTTGGCGACCAGCTTAAGATGCTCCAAGCACAGATGCGCCGGATTTAATTCGCTTATTTCTTGGCGACCGCGGGGTTCACGCCCGCCGTCATGTCTTTACTAATAGCGGCGCGTTCGAAGCGCAAACGGCAATTTTCGCATTCGAGGAGAACCGTTTTGTCATCGACCTCGAGGATTTTACCGTGGATCCCGCTTGTGGTCACCACTTTCATGCCTTTTTCCAAGGCGGCACGGAATTTATTCTCTTCCTTTTGCTTCTTCATCTGAGGACGGATGAAAAAGAAATACATGACCGCCACAATGGCGATCAAAGGCAAGAAGCTAGCGAGTCCACCTTGTGGATCGGCTTGAAGAAATGAAAGGGTCATAGATTATTCAGCTTTGGGTTCAACTTTGGCCGTAATGGTCAAAACTTTTGTGTTCGGGACGGTATTGGCCGACAAGGTCACGGTCTTGGTCTGGTTTCCGGGCTTGCCCGTGCTATTAAAGCGTACCGTGATGGTGCCCTCCTCGCCAGGAGCGATGGGTGCATTGGAGTATTCCGGGACGGTACAACCGCAAGAACCTTGGGCCGAGGAAATAATCAAAGGAACTTCACCTTCATTCGTGAAGGTGAAATCTGTGGTGCCCACCTCGCCTTCTTTCATATCTCCGAAGTCGTGGCTTTCCTTGTCAAAACGGAAGACCGGCACCGAAGCCGAGGTCGCCGCTTCCACGGCCATCCGCTCGTCCTCTGATTTGATTTTGGACGTGGCGTCCGAGCAAGAAACAAGGGCCAAAAATCCGGCCGCAAGAATGAAGGTGTGTTTCATGGTTTTTGACGTATTTGTGGTGAAATTACGATTCAATCAGACCTCTTCCCAACTTCTGAATGCGCCCCTCAGCCTTCAGGTCGATAAGCATTGCATCCAATAGTCCATTGATAAATCCGGGGCTCTTTTCTGAGCCATACTGCTTGGCCAATTCAATGGCTTCGTTCATGCTCACTTTGGTTGGCACCTCAGGGAAATGGACGACTTCCGTCAAGGTCATTTCCAAAATGCAACGTTCTACAGGGGCTAGGCGTTCGTAATCCCATTTGTCGGCTTTACCGCGAATTCGATCCATCCATTCTTCGTGGGCATTCACCGCTTTTAAGAATAAGGATGCGCCGAATTGGGCATCGGATTCATCTTTGAAAAGGCGGACTAAAAGGGGCTTACTGCGTTTGGCGTTTTGGAGCGTTTGGACGGCCATCATCTGTGCGGCATCGAGGTCATCTGCCCAATGCATGCTCACGGCTTCGTAGTGGGCATGAATGGATTCATTGTTGGCCACAGCTTCGCGGTAGAAACGCTTGAACCAAATCACGCAATCCGCCTCAGTCAGAGTATCCGTTTCATCGAGCCACCCTGATTCCGCGACGTCATTCCAAAATTCAAAAAATGCGGTACGCAGGACGTCCACCGTTTCGCCCCAGAATACGCGCTTCTTCTCCCAAGCTCCTACCACGCCTTCGTCGTTCACGAGGGCATGCATGAAGGGCATGTCTAAAAGCACCGCAATCCGATTCTTCCGGGCCTCAATGGGAAATTGCTTATTCGTTTCAATCTCTAAGCGCTCCGCAAGGAATCGGTGAAACTGCCAAAACATGCGCAGTTCGTAGAGGTACAACTCGTAGATGGATTCAATGCTGTCGTTCAGTCCTTCTAGCGCACGTTGGCGGTCGAGGGATTCGCCTTGGTAGTAGGCAAACAGGGCCTGCATGACTTTGATGCGGATGTGACGACGGGTAAGCATAGAACGATTTTGAGCGTCAAAAGTACGGCAGGTTCCGGGTTTCCGGCGCTAACACGCCCTCAAACTTTGGCTCCTTGGTACCAATCCGGATAGTGGTGGAACTCGAGAACCTCCTGGGACTGGGGGTGTGTGAAGCGCAAATAGCTCGCATGCAAGGCAATCCCCGCTTCCATCCATGGAGATCCGCCATAGAAGACATCCCCCAAAACAGGCACATTTCGGTGGGCAGCCTGCGCGCGGATTTGGTGGTAGCGACCGGTAAAGAGTTCGACTTCAGCCTCTCGTTCGGACTGGCGATGACCGCGAAGGCTGGCGCGTTGACCGGCCGGCGCCTCAACAACGACCGAACGAAATTCAGCCGGGCGCTTTTCCAGCTGGTCTTCCCAGTACCACTCCCCTTCTGGGAGAATCTCCTCGGTCCGAAAGACGTAGCGCTTGCCTATTTGACGTTTTTCAAATTGCTGCATTAGCCGGGTGCACGCCGTTTTCTTGCGCGCAATGACTAATAGACCACTTGTCGGCCGATCCAGTCGATGGACGGCCCACGTCGTCCCTCCCCATTGATGTTCTGCCCAGTCTTGGACATTGGGGTGACCATGCTTATCAGGTTCCACCATCAATCCCGCAGGTTTGACGATCACGGCGATCCAGCCGTCTACGTAGAGGACTTCGGGTTCTTTTTCCATTGGACAACGGTGGTGTAAAGGAGCATCATGAGTAGGCCATAAAACGCATCCTCCACAGGGATCGTTCCCAGGCGGATACCGAGGTTCTGGGCGTCATTGTACCAAACAATGGGTTCCTCCAAACCAGAACCAGTCAGCACGCCATTAACCAAAAAGAAAGGAACCAGGGCCACGGCATAGCTCCGGAAAAAGGCAGCCAGCCACCAAGGTTTCCAGACATACGTCAAACCCAACCCTGCCCCGAGCAAGAGAAAGGTCCAAAAGGTATAAGCCTGTTGGGGATGGTTCATGGCGACGGCAATGCATCCCATCCCCGACCCCAGAGCCAGGAGGTATACCCAAGAGCGCGTTTGGCCCCACGGGAAAAAGAGTTGAAGCACTTCATAAATGAAGTAACAAGCCCAGGGCACCACCACAAAGAAAAGGACCTCTTCCAAGGGCAGGCCAAAGAAGTCCCATCCAACGAGGTAGGGCTCGGAAAACCCCCAAACTCCTTGCGCGGTAAACCACGCATCCCAGGGCAAGAAAAGGACCCAGACCGCCATGGTGGCCGCCAACAGACGTTTCCATTTGCCGATGTAAAAAATGCGTGGTTCGAAGGCACGGGTCAAGGGACCCAGAAAAACGAGGAGATCGAGTATGAGATACAGGCGAGACTCCACTTAGGCCTTCTTTTTTTGAGCCCGAATCCAGTCCAATGGAACCCATAGTAAGCCAAAATGCTCCGCCCCATCCTTGGTTAAGGATTTGTGGTGCAACTTATGCTTCAGCCGCACGGCATTCCAGTAGGGAGAATTGCTTCGTTGCAAGAAGCGAAATCGCTGGTGGATGAAAATCTCATGAACCAAGAAGTAGGTGAATCCGTATGCGGCGATCCCGAGCCCAAAGGCCACGGACTCCGACACGCCATACATCATGCCCAGCATGATGCAGAGCCAACTTGGAATGGCGAAAATTAGGAAGAAGTAATCGTTCTTTTCGAAAAAGCCTGGCTCTTTCGTGTGGTGGTCCGCATGAAGAAACCACAAGGGGCCGTGCATCAAATACTTATGTGCTGCCCATGCTGCCCCTTCCATGAGCACATAGGCCAGCACACCAAAAAAAACGTCCATCATCCAGGTCATAACACGAGAGGTTGGCGGTTAGTTCAACCGGGCTAAGCGTTCCAACACTTCCACAAAATACGTCCAAGACTTTTGAACACTGGTGATTTCCACGCGCTCGTCTGGGCTGTGTGCCCCACGAATATTGGGTCCAAAAGAAATCATTTCCATACCGGGACAGCGTTCACCGATAATGCCGCACTCCAAACCTGCGTGGCACGCGTTGACATGGGGCTCTTCCGAGAAAAGGTCCACGTAGGTTTCACGCATCAGAGAGGCCAGCGTACCGCCCGGAGCAGGCTCCCAACCGGGATAGGACCCCGCGAAGGTGGTGGTTAAGCCGGCCAAATTCAGCACCCCCGCAATGCGGTGTGCGGCATCCATCTTTTCGGATTCGGCACTGCTTCGTGTCAGGCAGAGCACCTCCACGCCGTCGGGATGAATCTTCAACTTGGCCACATTGTTGGAGGTTTGCACCAAACCGGGAACATCCGGATTCATGCGCAAAATGCCCGCAGGGCAAGCTGAGATCGCCTGCAAGAGGGCTTGTTGTGCACCCGCTGCCAGGACTTCGAGGGTCGTCGAACCCAACTCCGTCAAGACACATTCCATAAGCGGATCGGTGCTGGCATGCTCCCGAGTGAGCTCCGAAGAAAGCCGAGCAAACGTGGTGTGCAAAAGATGTGCATGCGCCGCTCCCATGACGACGGTGGCTTGGCATTCACGCGGAATGGCGTTGCGCAGATTCCCGCCTTCTACCCGGTGGACCAGCACACAGGCCTCGCGCTCCAATTCACGTAACAAGCGAACCATCAATAGGTTGGCATTGCCGCGTCCCAAATGGATGTCCATTCCGGAATGTCCTCCTGTTAGGCCTTTAAGCGTCACCGTATACGCCAGAGGATCTTCCACCGGCGCAGGACGGTAGGCAACTTGCCCGAGTGCCGTCACGTCGATGCCACCGGCACAGCCAATGGTGAGCTCTTGGTCATCCTCCGTGTCGATATTGAGTAAGTACTTTCCTTGAATCCAGCCAGGTTGTAGCCCTAAAGCCCCAGTCATCCCGGTTTCCTCGTCCGAAGTAAATAGCACTTCAATGGCCGGGTGAATGAGGTCCTTGGAGCGCAACGTAGCCATCGCAAAGGCTACGCCAATGCCATTGTCTGCACCCAGCGTCGTGCCGCGGGCTTTCACCCAGCCGCCATCGATGTACATTGCAATCCCTTCCCGGTCAAAATCATGGCCCGTGCCTTCATTTTGTTGGCAGACCATATCCAAATGGGCTTGAATAACAACGGTCGGGGCGTTCTCCATCCCAGGACTCGCGGGCTTGGTAATGCGGACGTTCCCAACAGCATCCTTGTCTGTGGGCAGCCCCAACGACTCCCCTACTGCTACCGCAAAGGCTTGTACTTGGTCCTCGCGCTTTGACGGGCGGGGAACCGCATTGAGTTCTTCAAAGGCGGTCCAGACAGAGGTAGGTTCGAGGTGGGCTAGTGTGTTCATACGAAATATCACTTTTCAAGAAGTTTTGGGGCGATTTCGGGAGACCCTAAAGGATCGGTCGACGCCCCGTCATCGGAGAGGTCCAATTCTGTTCCATAATCCATGGAGGGCGTCCATTGAGCCTGCACGCCATTTTTGCGATCGTAGCGGTAGATTAAGGCAGATTGATTGTAGTAGCCTCCTCCTGGTATGTGCTTCCATTGGTACATGCGGCGGGGGCCTTCAAAGGCATTCGGAACAAGGTCGGGCATGTAAGCGCTGAACCAAGCCATGTCCAAGCCTAGCCATTCCCAGCGGCCCGGAGTCGTTTTCGCGGCCTCAAAGAGTAAGGCATCCAATCGCCGAAACTGAATGTAATCAAGCCGTTCCACTTGGGACCAAACAAGGGGCTGTCGCATGAGAAGTTGAGCATCCAAGGCGCTGCTCGATAGCACATTCCCCAGGGTCCAAAATTCCGTTTTGGCCGGCTCAAAAGGGCGCAGTTGGTTCAGAATGCGCGCCGTAACCAAAACCTTATCGCTCAAGGAAATAATGCGGGTGAAGACGCCGACCGAAGCCGATGCATCCAAGGTCGCCGCACCTTGGTAATTCCTTTTAATCAAATCGGCCGTATTCCCTCCCACAGCCGTATAGGCTTCCAAAAATGCCGCATCATTGGCACTGCCATCCAGCAATAAGATTGTTCGGCTATTGGGAGCCATTTTTTGGGCTGCCACGGCCCGCTCCGCCAAACGCGAAATCTCCGCCGTCCGCATGGAAGCAGCCGCAATTAGATAGGGTTTGCCTTCCACATCCACTTTTCGCGAAACGGGGTTAATGACCGGGACGCCTTGTGATAGAGAGGCCAATACCTCGCTGGCATCCCCGCGGAAAGGCCCGATGATTTTACATTCTCCAGTTTGACAGAGTGCTTGACGGTTGATCCGTGCCATGAATGCCTCTGGGGTGTAGGACTGCAAAAGACCGTTGACCTCCATCCGGTAGGTGTTGGTAGCCTCCACATGCTCCGCCAAAACGAGCTGAATCTCAAATCCCGCTCGGTTCAAAGAATCGACCCCGGCGCGTAAACCGCTATAGAACTGAACCGCCATTCGGTTGTTCATCGTCCACTGAGGCGATTCAAACGAAAAGGTCTCTGCGGAGTCGACGCCCAATTCAAAGGGCAGCGCCACGATCCACGTTTGACCTGGAATGGTCAGGGCGCTATCCGCCAAAAGGACTTGCCCCTGGACCGCCGTTGTGACGGCCAGCAGCGCAGTGAAAAAGAGGGTTCTTATTCCCATTCAATGGTTGCGGGGGGCTTGCTGCTGATGTCGTAGACTACGCGGTTCACGCCCCGGACGTTGTTGATAATGCTATTCGAAATTCGGGCCAAAAATTCATAAGGCAAATGGACCCAATCCGCCGTCATCCCGTCCGTGCTCTGAACGGCACGCAAGGCCACAACCTGCTCATAGGTTCGCTCGTCGCCCATTACACCCACCGACTTGACCGGAAGCAAGATCGCCCCTGCTTGCCAAACTTCGTCGTACAAGCCCGCATCACGCAATCCTTGGATAAAGATGTGATCCACTTCTTGGAGGATTTTCACTCGCTCGGGCGTGATCGCCCCTAAGATGCGAATGGCCAAGCCCGGCCCGGGAAAAGGGTGACGTCCGAGCAACGCAGCCGACAAGCCCAAGGCCTTGCCCACTCGACGCACTTCGTCTTTAAAGAGCGAACGCAAGGGTTCCACCACGGAAAGCTTCATGAAATCAGGCAGCCCCCCCACGTTGTGGTGGGATTTGATGGTCACGGAAGGTCCATTGACCGAAACGGATTCAATGACATCTGGGTAAATCGTGCCTTGGCCCAAAAATTCCACGCCCGAAATGGCCATGGCTTCACGGTCAAAAACTTCTATAAATACCCGGCCGATGGCTTTGCGCTTGGCTTCGGGATCTTCTTGGTTGTCTAGGGCGGCGTAGAAATCGGCGGAAGCATCTACACCCTTGACATTAAGGCCGAGGCCGGCATACTGGGTGAGAACCGAATCGTATTCATTTTTACGAAGCAGTCCGTTGTTGACGAAAATGCAGTACAGGCGATCGCCGATGGCTTCTTTGAGCAGCATAGCGGCCACCGTGCTGTCGACGCCGCCACTCAATCCCAATACTACTTTTCCGTCGCCAATCTGAGCGCGCAGGGCCTCTACAGTGCTTTCGATGAAGGCATCCGGCGTCCAGGAGGGGCTACAGCCCGCGATGTCGTAGACAAAGTTCTTCAAGAGTTGCACCCCGTGCTCCGAATGGTGGACTTCGGGGTGGAATTGGATGGCGTAGGTCTCTTCGCCTTGGAAACGGTAGGCCGCTACATGGACGTCAGCCGTGGAACCCTCCACCATGGCGTTCTCCGGAAGGGCCACAATGGTATCGCCGTGGCTCATCCACACGCAAGAGCCCACGGGAACACCTTGAAGCAAGCGAGACTCCCCATCTACGGCCGCCATATTGGCGCGACCGTATTCGCGGTGGGTCGAGCGGGCTACCTCACCACCCCGTGTTTTAGCCAGATACTGCGCCCCATAGCAAACCCCAAGCAAGGGTATCGTGCCGAACATGGGGCTTAGATCGGGATTTGGCGCCCCTTCTTCCAAAGTGGAAAAAGGCGATCCGCTTAAAATGACCGCGTTGAAATCTGCCCAATTCTCAGGAATGTGGTGAAATGGATGGATTTCACAGTAGACTTGGAGTTCGCGAACACGGCGTGCAATGAGCTGGGTGTACTGCGAACCAAAATCGAGGATGAGGATAGCGTCTTGCATGGAGGACAAAGATACTTCGCATCCACAGGGCATCATGCCTCAAAAGGCAGGTTTTTCAACAGGTTTATTCCCCTGATTCGGGGAGCATCCACGCCCACAAAAAGGGCATCCCATCATGGAGATCTAAGTGGGTGATCAGGCCTTCTTCCATCGCGTCAAATGGAAGCTGTCCGAATTGGTAGGCCAAATCCAAGGCGGTCCAAGTGCGCTCTTGCATCGTCCCTGCTCCACCGCTTTCCACAGAACCCGGGAATTGGGTGGATTTCACGGCGAGAAAAGCCTCCCATCGCTCGCGTTGCATCCGCAAGACAGCCCGCCGTGCGCGCTCCCGCATTCGGCCCTCTTCACGGGATATTCGCTTGAGCCACGCGTCCACAGATCGCTCTAAATCAGAATACTTACCGTATTCCTTTTCAACTAAAGCACGAATAGAATCGGTGACCGGTTGTTCCCCGCTATCTGGCGCACCTTCTTCCCGAAGCCAAGCCTCGCGGACTTCCGAGATTGTACTATGGTAAGACAACTTGTGGGGCGCCAATTTTTGCCACATGCGCCATGATTTGCTCGGCCACCATTCCAAGGAGGTCCTCAAGTGCATGCGCACGGCTGGCATTTGGCGTTGCTGGAAGTATGGAATAAGTTGCAACCAGTATTCCATTTCGCCCGCCCCACCTGCGTAAAGCACGTTGGGCAATATACACTCTTGGTACACAGGACGTAGGATGGCATTGGGACTGAGCGTTACGGGCTGAGTTTCAACTCGAGCCAAAAGGGCGTCCTCCTCCATCTGTAGGGACCCGGCCTGCCATTTCCTGCTGCCGAGGTAGTCCAGTCGCGTTCGACGGCCGCCCTCTAGCAGGAATAGAGTCGAGGGCTTCACGTCGACGGGTGGCTTCCAGCCCTGTGCCGTCCATGGCGCATCATTCTGAGCCAAAAACATGCGTTGGTGTTGGATTTCATCTTTCCACAGATCCGACGCCAAAGCCTTCAACCGAGCATCTGAAGCGTCCAAGCAGAGGACCGTGGGATGCCAATGGGCCATCATTCGGCGCGTCGCATCCGCTAAGGTTTCACCCGGAAGGTAGGACGCCTTGAGGATGTGAATTTGCTCGGCCATTGCGCCGTGAGCACCCCAATCCTTTTCTATCGCCGCGATGACAGGCAGCACGGCCTCGGAGGGAATACATCCCGTGGCCCATCCTTCGTAGGCGAGCGGCATGCTGTAGCGCTTTCCTCCAAACGAAATATGCCGAATTTCCTCCACATCGTGGTCTTCCGTGGCCATCCAAAAAATGGACACGACAGGCCGCGCGGGGACTTTCCACTGCGCGCTCAGCGCAGCGACTTCGCGGATTTTGCTGTGCACATACAAGGGCCCTCCACCCAAAACAAGCTGGTGTCCGCAGGTCATCGTCACGGCTCCGGGTTGAGCGAGCACTCGAAGCTGAGCTTCTTGATGTTCTGTCAATCCCTGGGCCGCATATTGGTCACGGAGAACGGCCACCACGGCGGTGCGCGCTTCGGCCGGATAGCCCGCAGCCCGTGCTTCCAGGAAGGCATCACTCAAGCCTTGAAGGTGCGGCGAGCCTGAAAAGACCTCTTCCCGCAGCGCGAGCACGCGGCGAGCGATGGGGGTTTCTTCATGGGACTGAGGGTGAAACTTCATGGGCGGACTTCTGGGGGATGGTAAAAGTACGTTCGGGGCTCCAGTTGGCCGTTGGCGAAGGCTTGCTGTAAAATCTTCTCTATCCAAGCATCTTCCTCCACTTGACTCGGTTCATAGGCCTTCTTGATGGAAATATCCCACCACGCGGCGGTCACATTCCAGCCCACCGCCTGAATCCATGAGCGGTATTCCCGAATGAGATCAAAGACGGTCTGGTGGGTTTCACGGAAGACAAGTTTGCAGAGAATTTGGCCCTCCGAAACCGTGAGTTTGTGCAACTCAGGCTCGAAACGCTCGGACAGGTATTTCTGGTACCTCTTCGTGATACGTTTGCGCTTGAAGTAATTCGTCTCGGTGGCTAAGCGCATGTTCAAGCTATCCAATCGCTCGCCGAGTCCCTTCGCGTAGGGATAGACTTTTATCACCCGGCGCTTCAACCTGAGGTAATTCAATCGAGCCTCCGCATCCGAAAAGGTGGGCTGGTCCAAGACCATAACCTCATCGAGAAAAATCCATGGAATCGTGTCTTGGCCAATAATGGTCGCTTTGGAAATCTTCCCTTGGTACATGACTTCCACTTGGGCGTGCAGCCGGGGTGCTGCCCAAAGTGCCCAAGCCAGGATGAAAAATCTTAGCGACGTCGCCATGCCGAGGTAGAGGCCGCCCCGCTGGTCACGGAAGGCTGTACTTGACCTGTGCGGTACTGGGCGAGAGCCGCAGCAATCGCATCATCTTGCCCCATTTCCAACAGGTCGGGAGAAAAATGTTGGTCGACAAAGTGGGTATCGAAATGACCTGAAATAAAGGCTTCATGCTGGAGTACAAACTGCCCAAAGGGCAGGGTCGTCTCCACCCCAATGATGACGTAGTCCGAAATCGCCCGGCGCATTCGCTCCATCGCAGAGGTTCGGTCGGGGGCATGAACAATGAGTTTCGCAATCATCGGATCGTAGTAGATGGCAATGTCCATGCCCTCTTCCAAGCCATCATCAACGCGTATACCTGGACCCTGTGGGCGGCGGTAAACTTTAAGAGTTCCAATGTCAGGCGTGAAACCCTCGCGGCAATTCTCGGCATAAACACGCAATTCCAAGGCATGGCCTTGCATGGGAATTTCCGCCTGGGTGTAGCCGAGCGGCTCTCCTGCGGCAATGCGCAACTGTTCACGAACCAAATCCAGCCCCGTAATGCACTCCGTGACGGGATGCTCTACTTGGAGGCGGGTGTTCATTTCAAGAAAGTAAAAGGCGCCCGAAGCATCATAAATGAATTCCACCGTACCGGCACCCACATAGCCGCAGGACTGCGCGGCCTTGACCGCCGCTTCCCCCATGGCTTGCCGTTGATCCGGGGTGAGAATGACCGAGGGTGCCTCCTCCAAAACTTTTTGATGGCGTCGCTGAATGGAGCACTCCCGCTCATGCAAATACACGCAATGGCCATGCTGGTCCGCGAGGATTTGTATTTCGATATGGCGGGGTTGCTGGACGTATTTTTCAATGAATACAGCGCCATTGCCAAAGGACTTCTCGGCTTCGGATACCGCCATCTGGAAGGATTCTGCAAAGGACGCAGCGTCATGAACGATGCGCATTCCCTTCCCTCCTCCTCCGGCAGATGCCTTGACCATCACCGGGAAGCCAATCCGCTCGGCTTCGGTTTGCGCCTCGGCCACTCCTTGAATGGCGTAAGCCGTCCCCGGTACCAAGGGCACACCAAATTGCTGAACGGCTTGCTTAGCGGAGAGCTTATCCCCCATCACCTCGATGGCCTCGGCACTCGGTCCGACGAAGCGAATCCCTGCTTCATTGACTTTTTGGGCAAATGTGGCATTTTCACTGAGGAAACCATAGCCCGGATGGATGGCATCCGCGCCTGTTTGGCGGGCCACCTCTATGATGCGGTCCATTTGAAGGTAGCTCTGAGCGCTGGGAGCGGGTCCAATGCAGTAGGCTTCGTCCGCACAGGTGACATGCGGAGCGCGGGCGTCCGCTTCGGAATATACCGCCACGGTCGTCATCCCCATTTCCTTGGCACTGCGGGCAATGCGAACGGCGATCTCTCCTCGGTTGGCTATCAATAGTTTGCGAATCCTAGACATGGCGGGGTTTTCCTCTGCAAAGTACGCACAGAATCCGTACTTTGGCCCCCATGGAATTGTACTTGGATTCAGCAGACCTGACGGAGATTCGATCCGCCTTCAAATTGGGCTTTTTGGCCGGCTTGACGACCACGCCCACCTTCATGCAACGCGAAGGGGTACTGGATGTCGATGCCACCATTTTGCAGTTGGCCGACATTGTCCCAGTGTTGCAAATTGAGGCCTTGGGCCACACCGCCGAGGAAATTGTCGCGGAAGCCAAACGCCAAGAGGCCCTCGGTCTCGACCGGGCACGCACCGTGTACAAAATTCCCATTTCCATGGAAGGCGCACGAGCATGCCGCATGCTCCGCGAGGAGGGCTTTTTGGTTAACCTGCACCTCGTGTATACGCTTCAGCAAGCCTACATCGCCATGGCCGCTGGGGCTACCTACGTCTGCCCTCTGGTTGGTCGCTTGCAGGACCAAGGCACGGATGCCTTGCAGTTGGTTTCGGCCATCGTGGACCTGAAACACCGCCATGGCTACGAGACAAAAATTATGTTCTCCAGCGTACGCCACTTGGAACACATTCGCAATGCGATTGAAATTGGCGTGGACACCATCACGGTTCCCTGGAAGGTCATGCAACAAATGACGTCCAACCACCTCACGCAGTTAGGTTCAGACCAATTCTACTTGGACAACCGTCGCGTAACCATGACGGTCGCCCAAGCCATGCGTGCCGCGGATGTCTGCCTACCTCCCACTTCGACCGTACAGGAAGCCCTCGTGCACATGACCAAAGGGGGATTTGGTGCGGTCGTCTTGACCGAAAATGGACGCCCGGTAGGTATGTTTACGGATGGCGATGTTCGCCGCTGGTTGCAAACCGCCGAAAATCCAGACTTGCATTTACCCATCGCGCAGATCGCCACCTTGCAGCCTCCTTCGACCATTCCAGCTAGCGCCAAATTGGCCGAAGCGGAACAGCGATTTAAAGAAGCCAAAGTGGACCAATTGGTCGTGGTCGAAGAGGGTCAAGTGCTGGGCTTGTTGGATGTCCAAGACTTGATGGCATGAAAGCCCTCATCCTCGATTGGGACGGTGTTTTCCACGATGGCCGCAAAGGACCAGACGGAAGTAGTACGTTTTCCGAAATCGACAGCATGGGATTAAACCTGCTGCGTTTTGGACACTACCTGCAAACCCAAACGCTTCTCCCAATCGCCATCGTGACCGGTGAGCGCAATGCCTCCGCAGAGGCCTTTGCTGCCCGCGAGCACCTCAACCATTTCTGCTATTTTGCCAAAGACAAGCGGCGCGCACTGGCCCCGTTGCAATCTGCATGGGGAATCGATGCCGCGGACTGGGGCTTCCTTTTTGATGACGTTTTAGACTTTGGCTTGGCGGCGGAGGTCGGCCTTCGGGCCATGGTCTACCGCGAGGCCTGTGAAGAAACCTACCACTATGCCGTGAACCAAGGTTTGGTTGATTGGACCATCCCCGCGGACCATGCGGTGCGCCGTTTTGCCGAGCGCGCATTAACGGAAGCAGGGCACTGGGAAGCGACCTTGGAAGGCCGCATCGAAATGTCTCCCGCGTACCGCGCGTATTGGGCAGCGCGTCAGGAACTTTCACTGGAAGTCCTCGACCTGCGCGAAGAAGCCGTCCGGTAGTCTGAAACCATCTCCCAATAAAAAGCCGGCCCATTTTAGGAGCCGGCTTTCTTTTTTAGGATTCCTGCTGTCGCTATTTCGCGATGCTTGTCGCGCGGGTTTCCCGTATAACTGTGACACGGACCTGACCAGGGTAGGTCATCTCGTTCTGAATCTTTTGGGAGATATCGAACGCAATGGTGCTCGCTTCCGCGTCGCTCACCCGTTCGCTCTCCACCATGACACGCAATTCACGTCCGGCATGGATCGCAAAAGCTTTATTGACGCCCTGGAATCCCATGGCCATCTGTTCGAGGTCCTTGAGGCGCTGCATGTAGCTTTCCGCCAATTGGCGTCGGGCACCGGGACGGGCGCCGGAGATGGCATCACATACCTGGATAATGGGGGACAACATGGAGGTCATCTCAATTTCATCGTGGTGTGCGCCGATGGCGTTGCAGATGTCGGGCTTTTCGCCGTATTTCTCCGCCCACTGCATGCCCAGCAAAGCGTGGGGTAAATCCGTCTCCTCAAATGGCACTTTGCCGATGTCGTGAAGCAAGCCAGCACGCTTGGCCGCTTTGGGATTGAGCCCTAACTCAGAGGCCATGACGGCGCTCAATTTGGCCACTTCTTTGGAGTGAGCCAGCAAATTTTGGCCATAGGATGAACGGTACTTCATTCGGCCCACCATGCGCATCAACTCGGGGTGCAATCCGTGGATGCCCAATTCGATGGCTGTGCGCTTGCCCAATTCGGCCACTTCGTCCTCAATACTCTTGGTTACCTTTTCCACCACCTCTTCGATGCGGGCTGGGTGAATTCGGCCATCCGTGACGAGTCGATGGAGAGAAAGGCGGGCAATCTCGCGCCGCACCGGATCAAAGCAACTCAAAATGATGGCCTCGGGTGTGTCGTCGACGACAATTTCGACTCCGGTCGCCGCCTCCAGGGCCCGAATATTTCGCCCTTCGCGGCCAATGATTCGCCCTTTCATCTCATCGTTCTCGATGTGGAAGACGGAGACGGCATTTTCATTGGCCTGCTCCGTGGCAATCCGCTGAATCGTTTGGATGACAATCTTCTTCGCTTCCTGATTCGCGGTCATTTTCGCCTCCTCTAGAGCTGTCTGGATATAGGACGAGGCCTCATGCTTTGCCTGCGCTTTCACGGCCATGATCATCTCCTCCTTGGCCTGCTCGGCCGTGATGCCAGCCAAACTTTCCAATTTTTGCAGCTGTTGATGCAGCGTTTTGTCCAACTGGCTCTCTTTGGACTGCATGCCTTCCAGCTTTCGCGTGTAGGATTCTTCCAACCGCTGTAACTCTTTTTCACGGCGGCGCATTTCCTCGACGTTCTTCGAATGTTCGCGCTGGGCCTCTTTCAATTCGCCGTGCTGTTCCCGAATCTTCGCTTCGCGTTCTGCGGAGCGTTGTTCGTGCTTTTCTTTTAATTCCAAGTAACGTTCCTTGGACTGGAGCATTTTCTCTTTTTTCAGAGCTTCTCCCTCTTTTTCGGCTTCGCGTAGGATGGCGGCTGCCTTGGACTTCAAGGCCGTTTGTTGCAAGACCACAGCGCCTACGGCACCGGCTGCAATACCTCCCAACCCTGCGAGGATAAATCCTATCATGGTTTCTTCAATGTCAAAGTTCCCCCACCAAGACCTTCTTGATGGGTTCGAATCACGGGGAACTCAACTCTGACTCAACACGGCGTCCAATTGGGCCTGTACGCTTTGAAGGCGGTCTTGAACCCCCTCCAATTCTTTTGATCCCTCGCCCCCCTTCAATCCCAACATTTGGTTGGCAAGTTGAAGGGCACACATGGCCAAGGCATCCTGTTTGTCCCCCACTGCATAGCGCTCTTCAAAGCGCTGCATAGCGGAGTGTATCATCGCCACCGCTTTCCGGACTTGCTCTTCCTCTGGACGCTCAATGGTCAGGGGATAGGTTCGTCCTGCGATGGTGACTTTTATTTTTAGCGTATCATTCATGACTCCAATGGGATCAGGCGTTCAGCTGCGCAAGGCATTTGTTGATTTCCCGGACCCATTCGTTAAGTTGACTCTTCAAGGCTTGGCGCTCTGCCTGGGTGCCATTGAAGGCCATCAACAAACGAAGTTGTTCGATTTCGCTCTGCATCGTAGAACCTTTTTGCTTCTGGAGCATCAGCTCCCGGCTTAAGTTCTCCACCTGCAGGGACTTCTCTTCCAGTTCCGAAATAGCCAATCGGTAACGCTCGATCAAAGTATGAACTTGATCCTGAATGCGTTGTATTTGGTCTATTGCAGTGGACATTGAAGAGGAAATTGAACATTCAAACTTAGCCAAACTCTGGGGCATTTCCTATCTTCCCCGACAGATATGCCGCGCATTTTTATCGCTTTTTTTGGTCTTTGCTCCCTAGGTCTTTGGGGACAAGGGGGGATTGTCGTTCAACCTATTGCAGGAGAGGTGGATTTTGCCGGAACCTTCGGGGAACTCCGCTCACATCACTTTCACTCTGGGGTTGATGTCCGAACCCAGGGCCAAACTGGGTGGCCTGTGCGGGCCGTCCAAGATGGATACTTAAGCCGAATGGTCGTTCGGCCTGATGGGTTTGGATGGGCATTATATCTACGCCATCCTGATGGCCACACTTCCGTCTATGCCCATTTGGATGATTTTCAACCATCCTGGCATGAACTAGCCATGACGCGAGCGGCCGCCTCCAGATCGAGCCGACTCGACCTGTATTTTGAATCCAATGCCTACCCAGTTCGGGCTGGCGACACCATTGCATGGTCGGGCAACTCAGGCGGATCTGCCGGTCCCCATTTGCATTTTGAATGGCGTGACACCCGAACGGAGGAGCCCTTAGACCCCTTTGACCATGGCATGTTCTATGGAAAGGATAGCTATCCGCCCCGCATTGTGGCACTGCACACGGCCGATGGGCAAAAAGCCCCCGTTGCCTCCGGCGAATGGTCCACCCCCCTGCGCATCCAAAGCTGGCAGGACCTCTCCGCAGAAATCAAGGACAAAAAGCACGCTCAAGGGCTGAATTTGGGCATAGAAGCCCTTGAGGTTCATTGGACTTGGGGCGGCGAGGAAGCATCCCATGGATTTCATCTCGATCGCTTCTCCTTTGACGATACCCGATGCGCTGATGGACTCATGCAGCCGCAAGTCCACCGACGAACAGGTCTGCGCACCTACCGCCTTGCCCCCAGTCTCGGGGCCGCGCCTGTCTGGAGCGCTCCAGAGAAGTCCGTCACGGCACCGGGTCGCTACACCCTGACACTCACAGCCCGCGCTGTGAATGGGGATTTGGCCACTGCTCGAGGCCCCGTGGACCTTCTGCCAGGAAGCGGCCATCCTTGGTCTGACCCAGAGGTGGCGAACAAAGTGGACATCCAAGCCGGGGAACGCGTGGCGGAGGACTTGAAGCTGACCTGGAGCCGGGGAAGCTTCACGGACCCCTTGGTCCCGGAGTTGGTTAAAACGGGCGAACGCAGTTGGAAGGCCAGCCCAGATGTCCCCGTTTTGCGGGCCCTGCGGTATGAATGGACCCCTCCAGCCAACTACCCTGTGGCGTGGCGAACCAAAACCGTGATGATCGGCCGGGATCCCCGGGGATCATACCGCATTGTGGGTGAGCCGCTGCTCGACGGCCGAATTCGGTTCAACATTAAGCTTTACGGGACCTTGACCATCGTACAAGATACCGAGGGGCCCACGTTTACCACATTAAAAACCGCCACGTTTCAAGGTCGGCCAGCTTGGTACATTGGCCTGCGTGACAACCTCCTCGACATCACGCACTATGGCGCAGAAATCAATGGCCAATGGACGTGGTCATACTACGATGCCAAAAACAAACGTTTGTATATACCTCAGGGTGCGCAGCGCTCCGGATCCCTCACACTATTTGCCCAAGATGAGGCCGGAAACCGAACTACCTTTGACGGGATACTTCCATGAGCATGCGACCCATCCTTTTTGCCCTAGCACTGTGCCTCCATTTTTTGGCTTTGGGCCAAGACGCCGTCCAGGTCAGTGGGGTGATTTTGGCGCAGGATTCTGCACGCCAGACCATTCCCAACGCAAAAATTCAGGTCAAAGGCCGTCCCTTGTTGGTGGAATCGGGGGCCGATGGTTTTTTTAGTATCGCCGCCGCTCCCGGGGACTCTATCGTCTTCCGCCGCTTTGGCTTTGCTCCGGAAAAGCTTTGGGTACCCGACAGCCTGACTGGGGACTCCTACCTCGCCGTCATCCAAATGGAATGGAACACCCTAGAATTGGAAGAAGTCATCCTCTACCCGTGGCCACGCCCCGAAGACCTCAACCGCGAGTTGCTCGCCATGGAGATTAAAACAACGGAACGCGATATCGCCTTGCGCAATTTGGCCATTCAATCCCTCAAAGAGCAAGCCCGCGCCATGGGCATGGATGCTGGAGAAATGCAACGCTACATTATGACCGCCCAAGCACAAAGTGTGCACAATGCCAACCGGTATTATGGGTCAAATGGAGGCACCGCGATTTTGGGTCGATTGAGCGATCCGTTTGCCTGGTCCCAATTCTTCAATGCCCTAAAGCGGGGAGATTTTAAAAACTAATGCTGAGCCTGCTTCTGTGTGCTGGCGCTTGGGCTGGGTTCCCCGCAGATACCGTCCCGCAGGAGGGTACACTGCAAGAGGTTGAAGTCATTGCGCGGCAAATCGAAGCGAACACCATACGCCTGCAAACGCTCAATTTTGGGGGTGTCGGCCAGATAGGCGGATCCATTGAGGGCTTAGTTCGAAGCTTGGCTGGCGTTGCGGGCTCCGACGAACTCTCGTCGCAATATTCCGTTCGGGGCGGAAACTTCGATGAAAATCTCTTGATTATCAATGGATTCGAGGTGTATCGACCCCAGTTAGCCCGTAGTGGACAACAGGAAGGATTGAGCGCGATCAACCCTGACTTCGTCCAGTTCCTCTCTTTTTCTGCGGGCGGATTCGATGCCTCGAAAGGCGACAAGCTCTCGTCCGTCCTGGATGTTCAGTACCGCAGCCGAAATACGGATGCCCTTCCGGGTCAGCAAGTGCGTGCCGGACTCTTCTCGGGCCGCATTTTCGGTTCGGCTCTTTTGGATCACGTGGGGCCTAGGGGGAAGGTGTACCAATCCATCGCAATAGGTGCTCGCTACCGCTCTAATGCCCCCTTTATTCGAGGGGGTGACGTCCAAGGGGATTTGCGCTCCCAGGCCCAGGATGTGCAGTTTTTGTTCGAATCGGCCAGTCCGAGGTGGTTTCATGAAGTCTTAGGCATGGCCCAAGCGAGCACCTTTGCCCTTCGCCCCTCCTCCCGAACGACCGAATTCGGCACCGTCACCGAGGTGCTGCGTTTGAACGTCTTCATGCGAGGCATGGAACGCTACGAATACCAAAATGCTTTTTTGGGTGCCCGAAGCCGCTACACACTTAATGAGACCCAGCAACTATATCTCGAATCCAGCGTAGCCCAAGCCCTAGAAAAAGAGGATGTCGATGTAGAAAGTGCGTACCTATTGGGGGAAGTCAACAACAACTTGGGATCGGATTCCTTTGGCGAAATTTCCTACCTGCGTGGTTCAGGCGGCCATCAACGCTATGCCCGAAACACATTGTGGGTGCGGGAATGGCAGGCCAAAGCAGGCTATGTCTACAAATACGAGGACCAACGCCTCGAAGCTGCGGTAAGCTACCGACATCAGAATGGACTGGATATGGTACATGAATGGGTGAATTTGGACTCCGCAGGTTACAGCTTGCCCCATCAACCCACCACGGTGGTATTACAGGGAAATGACACACTTCGCACCACCAAAGAAGGTCTGCGCTTGTTCCAGGTAACGGACAGTCGCGGACAACTCGTCAACGGAAAACTGCACGCACATCTGCTCTGGCAACGCGCCATTCCCGAAGTAGGTTGGAAGCCGGGTTGGAATGCTGGGCTGCGCTACGTGCGGGATAGCCGAAGTGGAGAGCAGCGCTTGAGCCCACGGCTATCGATGTATTGGAGCTTGCCGAGCCGTCATGGGGTGGAACTATCCCTTGGGTCCTACGCCCAAACAGCCAGTGTACGCGAACTCCGCGATTGGTCTAGCGCACGTTTTCTAGATTCTGCACGCATGCAGCATGCCTGGCACGGCATCGCAGCGGTGGAGAAGCGCTTCGAATCCAATGGACGACCCTTCTTTTGGCGCGGTGAGGCCTACATCAAATACCTCGATCGGGCCTTTCCTTTTGAGCAAGACGGCATGCGGGTGCGCTATTTGGGCGAGGGTCCAGGCATCGCTCGGGTGGTGGGAATTGACAACCGTGTCCACAGCGAATGGCTTCCCGGGACGGAGTCATGGGCCAGCCTCTCCCTCTTTCGAGCCCAAGAAAAATTTGATGGCGCCTGGACGGATCGTGGCAGCGACTACCGCTTCAGTTTTTCGTTGCGAGTCGAGGACGCCCTGCCAGGGAACCTTTCGGACAAAGTCTACATGCAAATCAATGTAACAGGCGGATTTCCATTTGGTGCGCCGTTGGAGTCGGCCAAGGATTTCCGAAGCCCCCCCTACCGCCGCATGGATTTGGGCTTTCAGCATGACTTCGGGCCCAAGGCAAGCCTCGGTTTGGAAGTATTCAACCTCCTCGAAATTCGGAATACTGCCTCCTACTTTTGGATCATGGATATTTCAACGGCCCGTCAGTATGCCGTCCCCAATTATTTAACGAACCGATTGATCAATGTGATCTTCCAATATTCCTTTTGATGCGCATCGTAGAGCAACTCCCCCACCCAGACTTCCGCATTGTCATTTATGCCACGGATACCCAATTTATTGTGGAAATCGAAGCAGGACCCATGCGCCAAGCCTATCGGTTCAGCAAGGAGCGCTTTCCCGTGGTGAGCGACGTGAAGGAATGCATTCAGCCAGCGTGGTTGGAGCGCGTGCGAACGCACTTCAACGGAATGTATATGGACTGGAAAGAAACGTGGGATTAAAAAAGCCCGCAGGGAGTTTAACTACCCTATACACCAAACAAGAAGAAACCTTGTTCCCCCCTGCGGGCTAGTTAAGAACACCTAACTATAGGGTTTGTTCAAATTGGGTAAAAACTTTTTCCATGCGCTCGAGGGCTTCCTCCATTTGGCTTTCAGTAATTACCAAGGGCGGGGCAAAACGTATGATGTTTCCATGGGTTGGTTTGGCCAGAATTCCGGCGTCGCGCAATGCCAAACAAAGATCCCAGGCGGTACTCGACTCCGGGGAGTCATTGATTAATACGGCATTGAGCAAGCCTTTGCCCCGAATTCCTTTAATCAACGCTAAAGAGCCAATGCGTTGAGCCAGTCCTTCGCGAAACTGATTCCCACGGGCCCGAGCGTTCAGCATCAAGGCTTCGTCTTCCATGACGGATAGCGCCGCTTGCGCCACGTTGGCGGCAATCGGATTTCCTCCAAAGGTGGAGCCATGTTGGCCTGGGTGAATGGTGAGCATGATGGCATCGTCAGCTAACACTGCGCTCACCGGATATACCCCTCCTGACAGGGCCTTGCCGAGGATGAGGATGTCCGCACGGGTATACGTGTTCGGATTTCGCTCACAGCGCCCCGTTTGGCACCCACAATCGCCACAGGTAGCGAGCCAAGAGCCGGTCCGGCCAATCCCCGTTTGGATTTCATCCGCCATGAGCAAGACCCCATGGGCTTGGCAGAGTTCAGCCGCCTTGGACACAAAGTGGGAATCGGGCACCACGACCCCAGCTTCTCCCTGAATGGGCTCTACCAAGAATCCCGCGACGTGGGGGTCTTCCAATGCTTTTGCCAGGGCAGGTATATCGTTGTACGGAATGCGTTCAAAGCCGGGCATGTAGGGTCCAAACCCTGCATAGCTGTCCGGATCACTCGAAAAGGAAATGATGGTGCTCGTGCGGCCGTGGAAGTTTTCTCCACAAACAATAATTTTTGCCTGATTGGCCGGGATTCCTTTGACATCATAGGCCCACCGTCGACACAGCTTGATGGCCGTTTCTACCGCTTCCGCACCACTGTTCATGGCTAAGACTTTGTCATAGCCAAAGCGCTCGGTAATGGCTTTTTCAAAGGGTCCAAGTTGGGCATTGTAAAAGGCCCGAGAGGTCAGCGCAAGTGTTTTCGCTTGGTCCACCAAGGCACCCACAATTCGGGGGTGACCATGACCCTGGTTTACCGCAGAATAGGCGCTCAAGAAGTCAAAATAAGCCTTTCCCTCCACGTCCCAGACCATGACGCCTTCTCCCCGTTCTAGGACAACGGGCAGGGGATGGTAATTGTGCGCGCCGTAGCGGGCTTCGAGGTCCATATAATCGGTGGAAGTGTGGGCCATAGATCGATGTTTTCCTCAAAGATAAGGCCCATTCGAAGAGTATCTTTGGGGGATGATATTAGAAGGTATTCGCATGGAGCGCGCCGGCGGGCGAGGCATTTGTATCGCCCATGCCCCCGATGGCAAAACCATCCTCGTTGCCGGCGCTGCGCCGGGTGACATCGCCACCATCAAGGTCCTCCGTAAGAAAAAAAAGCACCTCGAAGCGGTGATTGAACGGCTGGAGACCCCCTCCCCCCATCGGGTCGCGCCCACGTGTGAACATGCCGCGCACTGTGGCGGATGCAGCTGGCAGCATGTAGCCTATCCCGAACAAGCGCGATTCAAGGATGTCGAGGTTCAAGAAAACCTTCGCCGCATCGGCGGTCTGTCCTGCGCCGACACCCGGCCCATTGTACCGGCCCCAGCTCCATTTCGGTACCGAAATAAGCTCGAATTCAGTTTTTCGGCCAGCCGCTGGCTGACCTGGGATGAAATCGCTTCGAAGCAACCCATGGACACGTCCCATGCGCTGGGTTTCCACGTACCTGGCATGTGGGACAAAATCATGGACATCGAAACCTGCCATCTGCAGCCCGAACCCTCCAATGCCATCAAAAATTTCATCCGAAGCTATGCGGTGGAGCATGCCTTGACGTTTTTCCATCCCCGCGAGAAGCATGGCTTGCTTCGCACCTTGATGCTCCGCTGCACCCAAGCCGGCGAATGGATGGTCGTCGTGCAGTTTTATGAAGCCCCAGAAGAGGCCGGACTTGCGCTGCTCGCCGCCGTTCAACAAGCATTTCCTGAGATTGTGAGCCTGTATTATGCCCACAATCCCAAACCCAATGACAGCCTATACGACCTGGATCTCCAGCTCTTTTACGGGGTGAGTTATTTGACTGAGCACATGCCGTCGGCTATTCCTGGCGGGCGAGCCCTTTCCTTCCGCATCGGCCCGAAGAGTTTTTACCAAACCAATCCGGAGCAAGCCCACCGTCTCTACAGCGAGGCGTTGGCGCTGGCTGACTTAAAAGGCGGTGAAACTGTCTATGATCTCTACACAGGCACTGGGACCATTGCGCTCTTTATGGCCCAAGTGGCGGGCAAAGTAGTCGGCGTCGAATCCGTCCCCGAAGCGATTGAGGCCGCCCGGGAAAATGCGCGAGCCAACCAACTCACCAATGCCCACTTCGAAGTGGGCGACATGCGACATGCCTTCAGTGAAGAGCTGTGGGACCGCTATGGCAAACCGGATGTCCTGGTCACCGATCCTCCGCGGGATGGGATGCACCCCAAGGTGGTAGAACGCCTATTAGCCCTAGACATTCCCCGCATTGTCTATGTTTCGTGCAATTCGGCGACGCAAGCCCGGGACATCGCCTTACTAAGCGAGGCCTATGATGTAGCCACCGTGCAGGCCGTGGATATGTTCCCCCAGACCCACCATGTGGAAAACATCGCCCTTCTCACCCGCAAGACGCATGCCTGATCGCGCAGAATACTGGGAGCAGCGCTATCAAGAAGCGCAAATAGGCTGGGACCTTCAGGGCCCAACCCCGGCCCTTCAAGCGGCCGCAGAAGCCTTCCCAAAGGATGCTCGCATTCTGATTCCAGGCTGCGGAATGGGCTGGGATGGGGAAGCGTTGCACCGGCAGGGCTTTACCCAGGTCTACCTCTCGGATTGGGCCCCCAGCGCCAAAGCCCACTTTCTCGAGCGGGTCCCCGACTTCCCTGAAGACCGGTTTATAACGGGTGATTTTTTCACTTGGGCCGACAACGAGGCCGTTCATGGCCAGTTTGACTATATTTTGGAGTGCACCTTTTATTGCGCCATTCCTCCGGCTATGCGGGCCGACTATGCTCAGGCCATGGCCCATTTGCTGCGACCCGGTGGGCAATTGTTGGGCCTCCTTTTCACCTTCCCCTTGACCGAACAGGGACCGCCATTTGGGGGCAGCCTGGAAGAATACACCCTTCGATTTGGCGCACCGTTCAGGTTGGATCGCCTCGGCCCCAGCCCTTTAAGCATCGCCCCACGGGCCGAAAAAGAAGTTTTTTTCTGCGCTACATTGCATACATCATGACAGAACGCACGCTTATTCTTGATCCCGACCGTATTCAGCGCATGCTCGAACGCATGGCCTGGCAAATTGTCGAACGCCATGCACACGAAGAGGAAGTCATTCTAGTCGGCATCAGCAAGTCCGGGTTTCGATTGGCAGAACGGCTCCACGACCGCTTGCAGGGCATCTTTTCTGGCCGTGTCACCTTGGCCGAAATTTCTGTCAATAAACGGGAACCCGCCGCAGGACCCACGGAGTGCGCCTTGACGCCCGCCCAATTTCAAGAACAAAATATAGTCGTGATTGATGACGTGCTGAACACCGGCGCGACGTTGATGTATGCGGTGCATTACTTCCTACAGGCCCCCATTAAGCGACTGTCTACGGCGGTCTTGATCGACCGAAACTTCAAGCAATTTCCCATCAAAGCGGACATTAAGGGCATGAGCTTGTCCACGAGTCTTCACGACCGCGTGGAAGTTGATCTCGACGGCACTGAGGCCGTCTACCTCGTTTAACCCCTTTTTTCGGTGGCACTCAGTGCCAACAAAACCTCGAGAGCATCCTCTTTTTCCACCGGGATACGCACCTCCGCACGCTCATAAAAGGCCATGCGTTCAAGGAGATGCTTCCCTATGAACTCGGCATAGCCATCCAAGGGCACCCCAGCCAACAGGGGGCGTTCATTCCCGGCTAGCGCAGAATCTTGAAGCCGTTTCGTTAAAAATCCCACTCCCGCGTGCAGGTAGATGGTCGTGCCCAAGCCTTCCATGACCTGCATGTTGTCATAAAAACAAGGTGTCCCACCACCCACCGAGAGAATGCCCGTTAAGCTTTGGGTGTTCGCGAGCGCCGCGCGTTCCAGCTTTCTAAATGCCAATTCGCCCCGAGTCTTAATGTATTCAGAAATAGGCATTTGAATCTCCGCTTCGAGACGCTGATCCAAGTCATGCCATGGTAGGCCCGAGGCCTTGGCCCACCGCTTCGCCAAGGTGGATTTTCCGACGCCCATGTAGCCGAGGAGGTAATAGCGTTTCTGCATGCCCAAAAATATTGGAATTTTCCCGGGCATTTGGGGTGAGAATGAAGTTTCTCGCTATATTTGCACCCTCGTTTGAAAAGCGAGAATGACTCGATAGCTCAGCTGGTAGAGCAATACACTTTTAATGTATGGGTCCTGGGTTCGAGCCCCAGTCGAGTCACAAAATGCCCTGGTGGTGAAATTGGTAGACACGCCATCTTGAGGGGGTGGTGACCTACGGTCGTGCTGGTTCGAGTCCAGTCCAGGGCACTGAAAGAACAACAAACCCAAAGCCAAACACGCAAAGCCCATCGCTTGCGTGTTTTTTTTGGCCTGAACTTTGACATCTTTCCCGCGTTTCTCCTGTATGATGACTCTTATTCCCATGCGCTTGCCCTCCTTGTTTTCACGTCTCGCCCTCTGCGTGACGTTGTGTGCAACCCTCTCATGCCAAGCCCAAACCCCTTCAACACCCATGTCCGAAAATTTCCCTGTTCAAAAAACGGAAGCAGAATGGCTCCGCGAATTAGGCCCTGAACGCTACCGGATTGTTCGCCAAAAAGGCACGGAATATCCCGGAACAGGCGAATACGACAAACACTTTGAAGCGGGAACCTACCGCTGCGCTGGGTGCAACACCCCGCTTTTCTCATCGGCGGGGAAATTTGACGCACATTGCGGTTGGCCAAGTTTTGATCAAGAGGTCCAAAATGGAATCGTCGCGGAAAAAAGAGATTTCACGCATGGCATGGTTCGCACGGAGATTCTATGCAGTCAGTGTGGTGGCCACCTTGGACACGTCTTTGACGACGGACCAACAGAAACGGGGCTACGCTATTGCGTCAATAGCTTGAGTTTGACCTTCGAGCCAGAAGCAGACAGCACCGCTTCAGGTTCCCCCAACCAATAAGATCTGTGTCACCCTTATTCATGGCGTGCAACGTTCCGTCCCCTTCCCACATCTTGATGGCATGAAACACTTCTTTCTACTTCCTGTTGCCGCTCTCCTAAGTTTGGCCTGCGATCCTAATCCCATCTACTGCGACCTTTCCTTCCAAACCGTGGGATTCACCTGGACGGATAGCACCCAGGTACCCGATCACGTGGTCGCTGTCATCCGCGAAACCCAAGACAGCCTCACTACCCAATTTGAGAGCACTCCGGGATATTATCCTGTGGTTACCGACGAGCACCGCGCCTTGTTTTATACCCATGTCTACCATGTGGATGTCTATGTCTACAACGAACTGGACAGCCTAATGATTCAAAACGAGTATGTTATCACAGCCGATGACTGCCACATCATAAAAAATAGCGGACCCGAATATCTTCCATAAAAGCGCTGTAAAATGTGCGAATTGCGATTATATTTGCACCTCAATAATCGGGAGATTAGCTCAGCTGGTTCAGAGCACCTCGTTTACACCGAGGGGGTCGGGGGTTCGAACCCCTCATCTCCCACAAGCCGCAGGAGACTGCGGCTTTTTTTATTTTAGCCCCAATTCCAACTTCACATTCCATGGGTACCACCGCTCGTTTAGCCCTCGCCTCCATCGTTCTCGCCGTTGTGTTCACCTACGCACTCAACCCGATACCCAAACAGCATCAGGAAGAAGCCATCTCGCAGGGCCAAGAATACCTTAAAAGCCAAGCACAAGAAGCCGGACTTCAAGGGAGTTTGGTCTCCTGGGGGAGTGCACAACTCGCTGAAATGACTATTAGCGTGCAGAACTACACCACATACGCCCTTTTTTCAACGGCAGAGATCTTCGTAGCCGGAGTACACAGAGGCGAGAGTTTTGGCTGCGCTGGAAAGGTGTGGATTCTTTGGAGCGAAATTCCCAAAGAAAATCCATAAAAAAAGGGTGCCAAATGGGCACCCTTGAATTTCTTGGTTTGGTTGCTTAAAGCTTACTTCGATACGTTGTATCCTAAGCTTGTCAAGTAATCAATTCGCTCCTGAACAACCGCTTCTTCACGGCGTGCAAGTTCCTTTGAGATGCTCTTTATCAAACCCTCCAATTCTTCGGGTGAAAACTTCCCCAAAAATTGCGAAGCGAAAAGGCTTTTCAATGTCTTGTTGTTGTTCTGATTTTCGCGAAAATGTGCTACAAGTTGACCTGGAGTCATATCCTATTTGTTTATGATTATGAGCCAAAAATAGCGATTATTTTTTCTCCCACAAAAAAATATTCGTTTTTAGTCATTTATAGCGGATCAATTCAATACTCAACGAGGGATTTTATAACCATTTCAAGGCGATTATTTGCCAAAAATCCGCGCTCTAATTCCGCCGAAAATGGAATGGGAATATCCACGGATGACAGGACCTCCACGGGCGCATCTAACTGCGCAAAACATTCACGCTGAATAACATGCGACATATCGGCACCGAAGGAACCCCGGAAAGTATCTTCTTGAAGCACTAGGCATCGGCCTGTTTTTTCCACCGATTTTTTAACCGTTTCAAAATCCCATGGAACCAAGGTGCGCATATCAATCACGTCCGCATGAATGGTCGTCGATTCTCTTTGCCAAGCCATAGCCCAATGAACTCCCAGCCCATACGTGACTATCGTGAGATCCGATCCCTCATGGGCCACCACGGCTTGACCAAAAGGAATGGCATAGGGCTCCGTAGGTACCTCGCTTTCTTGGGAGCGATACAGCGCCTTGTGCTCAAAAAACATGACCGGGTTAGGGTCCTCAAAGGCCTGCAAAAGCAAACCCTTGGCATCGTACGCATTGGATGGATAAACCACCTTCAGCCCGGGCACACGGGTAAACCATGCTTCGGTACTCTGCGAATGAAAGGGGCCGGCCGCGACCCCTGCGCCCGTTGGCATGCGAATAACCATATCCACGGATTGCCCCCAGCGGTAGTGTAGCTTGGCAGCCTGGTTGCAGATTTGGGTCATGGCTTCGGTCACAAAGTCAGAAAACTGCATTTCAACCATGGATTTTTGACCCTCTACGGCCAAGCCCACTGCGGCCCCCACGATGGCCGACTCACAAAGGGGTGTGTTGCGAACACGGTCCTTGCCAAAGCCCTCGACGAAACCATCCGTGGCTTTGAACACCCCGCCATAGTCGGCAATATCTTGGCCCATCAGCACCAAGGATGGGTGCCGCTCCATGCTTTGCCATAACGCTTCTCGAATAGCGTCGATGACGCGCAATGTTTGGACCGGACCATCGGATGCAGCAGGCAGTGTCGCGGGTTGGGCGGGTGCAAACACATCGGCACGCTCCTGCGCCACATCAAAAACAGGATTGGGCTCGTCGAGGGCCGCATTCAGAGCCTCCAACACCTCTTTATGGCAACCCTCTTCCAAGGAGGCTACCTCTGCTTCCGTCATCCAGCCTTCAGCTAGGATTCGTGCTCGAAATTGATCGATAGGGTCTTTGGCCTTCCAGGAATCGATGAGGCCTTCCGGATAATACTTCGTACCTGAGGCTTCCTCGTGCCCGCGCATGCGGAACGTGACACATTCAAGCAGGATGGGCCGGGGGTTTTCGCGAATGGACTGGGTCAATTGCGCCGTCAAGGCGTGGACTGCCTCAAAATCATTGCCATCAACCGAATGGGCCTCCATGCCATAGGCTGGGCCTTTCACCGTGAAGGAATCAAAAACAAATTGCTCTCTGGAGGGCGTTGATAGGCCCCACTGATTGTTTTCCACAACAATCAATACAGGGAGCTGCCAAACGGCTGCCACGTTGAGCGCTTCGTGGAAGTCTCCTTCCGATGCCCCACCGTCGCCCGTATAGACCAAGACACATTTTTGTTCGCCGCGAAGTTTGCGAGCCAAGGCCAAGCCATCCGCGACACCCAGCTGTGGGCCCAAGTGGCTAATCATGCCAAATATTTTGTGCTCCCGTGAGCCAAAGTGGAATGATCGGTCGCGGCCTTTGGTGAATCCCGTGGTTTTGCCCTGAAATTGGGCAAAAAGCTTCTTCAAGGGCACATCTCTGGAGGTAAATACGCCCAGATTTCGGTGCATCGTACAAATCCACTCATCCTCCTGCATCGCCAACGCAGTCCCCACCGAAACGGCTTCCTGTCCATAGGAAGAGAACCATTTTGAAATGCGGCCCTGCCTTAGGGCAATGAGCATTCGTTCCTCGACAGCACGAGGCAAAAACAAAGATTTATAGGCGTTAGAGGCGTTTTGCGAGGAAAATTCCATGGAATTTGACGTGGGTTGTACACCTACAAAGGTGGGGCAGGAAGTACATTTGTTGTATGAATCTTCAGACGCTCAACCTACAGGCCTTCGCGCACGGAGATGCGGCGAGCCGTCAGTCCTTCGTTTCCTCCTTGGGCCAAGCCTTCGAAAGTATCGGTTTTGCCGCCATCGAAGGCCACGGATTTACCAACGCAGAACGCGACGCCTTGCAATCCGTCATTCAGGATTTCTTCCACCAATCTACCGAGGACAAACTGCGCTCCCACAACCCTGCGGCCAAGGGACAGCGCGGCTACACACCTTTTGGCATCGAACATGCCAAAGGTGAATCCCGCCCGGACTTAAAAGAATTCTTTCAATGGGGCCCCATGAACGCGTCCGAACGCGGCCTTGCCCCCAATATTTTGGTCCCCCATATTGTTGACCTGGACGCCACCGTGAAGAGCGCCTATGAAAAATTGGAATCGGTGGGACAAAACTTGATGCGGGCCATTGCCTTGCATTTGAATTTGCCCGAGTCCTTTTTTGACGCCTATTTGGACCAAGGCCATTCCATTTTTCGCGCCATCCACTACCCCGGCCAGAAGACCCCCATGGTCGAAGGCATACGAGCAGCCGCACACGAGGATATCAACCTCATCACCTTGCTGATGGGCGCTTCGGCAGAGGGCCTCGAGCTATTGAATAAAGAGGGCCAGTGGGTACCTATTCACGTCACCTCCGAGGTGCTCGTCATCAATGTAGGCGACATGCTCCAACGCCTGACCAACAATTTGCTTCGAAGCACGACGCACCGAGTGGTCAACCCTCCGGCAGAAAAATGCCACCTTCCCCGCTTCTCCATGCCCTTCTTTGTGCATCCCGCCGAGGAAATGCCGTTGAATTGCCTCGATTTTTGTGTCACTGCGGAGAACCCCAAAGCCTTTGAGGACATCACGGCTGGTGCGTACTTGCACGAGCGATTGGTCGAAATTGGCTTGGCCTAAGTATGCGGATCGACATCATCTCTGTTCTCCCTGAACTCATTCGCAGTCCATTTGAGGCGAGTATCCTGAAGCGCGCCCAGCAGAAAGGCTTGGTGGAGGTCCATCTGCACGACCTCAAGGCCTTTGGGATGGGGAAGCACCGCCAAGTGGACGATTACAGCTTTGGAGGGAATGCAGGCATGGTCTTGCGCCCCGAACCGTTGTTTGCGTGCATCGAGCAGCTCCAATCGGAGCGCGCCTACGACGCCATCCTCTACACCACTCCGGACGGTAAGCGCTTTGACCAAAAAGACGCCAACAGCATGTCCCTTTTGGAAAACGTGCTGATTATATGTGGCCACTACAAGGGTATTGACCAACGTGTCAGAGACCACTTTGTCACACACGAAATCAGTATTGGGGACTATGTTCTGAGCGGAGGTGAATTGGCCGCAGCGGTGATTTCGGACGCCCTGATCCGCCTGATCCCTGGGGTTTTAAATGACGAAACCTCCGCATTGACGGACTCTTTTCAAGACGGTCTTCTAGCCCCACCTGTGTACACGCGCCCCGCCGAATTCCGCGGCATGGCTGTTCCCGAAATCCTGACTTCGGGCCATGCTCAAAAGATTGAAACGTGGAACCACGAGCAAGCCCTCAAGCGCACTGCCGAGCGCCGACCAGACCTCCTCGGGGAGGAATGAACCTTGCTTGACCCTGGGAATACAAGATATTTGTCTTTTTTGTACATTTGCCGACCTCAACGGAGGAACCTTTGAAGCGCTTGGCAGACCTCTGCCACCCTTCATCGGGCCGAAGTGAGGATGAAAGCGACGCTAACCTCTGGCCACCGTGGCGTACGTTGCCGATCGATGAACGCATAAAATGCACCAATATGGACCTGATTAAATACGTCCAAGAAAAATTTGTCGAAACGAAGGAGTTCCCTTCATTCGCAGCGGGTGACACGATCACCGTCTACTACCAAATCCGTGAAGGTGAAAAGACTCGTACGCAGTTCTTCCGCGGCGATGTCCTCCAACGCAGCGGTTCAGGTACAACGGAGACCTTCACCATCCGTAAAATGTCAGGCAACATCGGCGTGGAGCGTATTTTCCCCGTCAACATGCCCAACCTCGAGAAAATCGAAATCAACAAGCGCGGTAAAGTCCGTCGTGCACGCATCTTCTACCAGCGTGAGCGCACCGGTAAATCTGCCCGCATCAAGGAGCGTCGCGGTTAAGCCGGACATCCTCTCCACTCAAAAGGCCCCATCAGGGGCCTTTTTTTTTTGCTCATCCTTTTCCATCTCTAGGGCTTACCTGCCCCATACCGGTTCCCCCCACGTAGCAAGGAGGGTTTATTTCTGCAAAACTTCGAAGACGGTACGGCGGTTCAGCGCTCTGCCCGCTGAATCCGCGTTGGAGGCAATGGGTTCGCTGTCTCCATAGCCACGAGCAGAGAGCTGCGATGCCGGAACCCCCTGTTGAATGAGGTAGGCCTGTACGGCCTCCGCACGGCGCTGCGAAAGGAGTTGATTGTCCGCCTTCCGACCCACGTTGTCCGTGTGCCCCTGCAGCTCCACCCGCATGGAGGGGTGTGCCTGCAGGTAGGCAATGAAGGGCGCCAGAGAACGTCGGTCCAAATCCGACATCTGGTAGCTATTGGTCGGGAATTGAATGGAATTCAGTCCAAACCGCTCCCCCACTTCCACTTTTTTCGCTTCTAGCAAGGGCACGGTTGCGTCCTCTTCGCGGGAATCCAACTCGATGCGAACCGCAGTATAGCCAATTTCCTGATTTTCAATACTAATCACGAAGTCCCCCGCATTGGGGGTGGCCAAAACGGCCGTATAGGTTCCCGTTGCCGCATCCACCCGAACCCGCGTAACCTCGCGGGTCTGGAGGTTTTCAATGCGCAAGCTCACCCCATCGGGCAGAATGTCCGCCCCATCGACTCGGCCAGTCAAGAAGGTAATCGCATCTCCTTTCGCCGATTCGGGCATGGGAAATCCATAAAAATCATAGCCCGATCCCGCCGGCAGGTCGCCCACCTTTTCATTGCTCGAGAAGTAAGCCATGGGAGACTTGGCCGCGACAGCAAATCCAACTTCCGCTTTGTCCGTATTGATGGGGTAGCCCACATTTCGCGGAGGATCCATTCCCCGCACATCCGTCATAAAGACATCAAAATCCCCAAGACCCGGATGGCCGTTCGACGAAAAGAAGAGGGTGTGACCATCCGCATGCAAAAAGGGTGATTTTTCATCCCCGGGGGTATTGATGCGCGGGCCCAAATTTTCAGGCTCCGACCATAGCCCATCGGGGAGGCGATGGACTTGGTACAGATCCAGCCCGCCGAGCCCGCCTTTTCGGTTGGACGTGAAAATCAAAACGTCCCCATTCGCCGAAAGGGTGGGCTGACTTTCCCAGGAATCGAGAGCATTGACTGTGGTCAGCGGCTTGAAGTCCAACCACACGTCATAGGTATTCTGAACGAGAAAAATATCGCAGTTTCGGTAGCCATTTCCCAGAACCTGGCAGGAGGTGAGGGCCATCCAACGGTTGTCTGCCGTGAGACTTGGACCACCTTCATTAAATCCTTGATTGAAGGGGGGAGACAACGGGACAATTTCCACAACCCCCTCCTCCGTTTGCCGGCCCACGCAGAACTCTTCCTTGAGGCGTCGAATGGGCGCGGGACCGCTTTTTCGATCCAAAACCTCCTGGCGTCGGGTAAAATACCATGTCCGTTCATCGGGACTGAGGACTCCAAGAAACTCATCCGCGGGGGCATCGAGGCCCCGAATGCGGTATGGGGTAAATGAAATGGGATGCTTCTTGAGCGAATCGATCACAGCCCACGCGTTGAGCTGCTGTCGGGCATCGGCCAAAAAGGGCGAACCGGACGGGGCGGATTCCACATAAGCCTCCATCATGGCTGCCGCATCCGCTTGCCGACCTTGCCCTGCCCACAAGGCCCCGAGCTTGTAGCGCAGATCAGGATGGTAGTCGGGGCAAATTTGATAGACCTGGTAAAACAGGGAAGCGGCCGATTCCGGACGCCCTGAAAGCAGACTGAGTTCGGCGGACAAATACTGAAAATGAATCGCTTGGTCTGGGCTTTTTCGCTGCACCGCATTAAGGTAAACCCGCGCCATGTTGGCATCCGCCCGATCCAGGGCTTGTTCTGCTTTGAGCACCTCCGCATTGGGAGCGGGGGCGGCGTCGCATTGGCCTAGTTCTACTTGGGCAAAGGCCGAAAAAGACCCACCCACCGCGAAGAGGACCATCCAGCCCCATGGCATCATCCGCCCCATTCACCTTCGGATTCGGCCACAGCCACCGCTACAGAGGCGTCGCCCGTGACGTTGATGACGGTTCGGCACATATCAAGAATTCGGTCGACTGGGAAGATGATCGCAATCCAGGCCGGATTGAGTCCCACCGCCTCCAGGACCATAATGAGCATGATGAGTCCCGCAGAGGGAATGGCTGCGGCACCAATTGATGCCATGACCGCCGTGAACACGATAGTCAGCTCTTGGGTAAGACTTAAATCGAGGCCATGCATTTGGGCCAAAAAGAGCACTGCCACCGCTTGGTACAAACTCGTCCCATCCATATTGACCGTCGCACCAATGGGCAGCGTGAATTGGGAAATTTCCTCGCTGACTTTGAGGTCATCGTGCACGCAGTCCATGGTCACCGGCAAGGTGGCCGCGGAAGAGCTCGTACTAAAGGCCAAAAGTTGTGCCGGCCGAATGTTTTGATGCAAAAATCGGAATGTGCGCACCCAGGAGTAGCCTTTCTTCCGAATGGCCCACCAAACAATGGTCGGATATACCCCAAGCGCCATGATCAAAAGCCCCCCCACGACGGTCAGCATGTAGACACTAAACGAGGAAAATAGCTCTGCCAATCGAGTGGGGTCATCGCCCGCTAACTTGGTCAATGTGCTGGCCATCAGGGCAAAGACAAAGAAGGGTGCTCCGAGCATGACGATTTCCACCATCTTGATGAAGACTTGGGTGCTCTGGCTCATAAAAGCCCGCACAGTTTTCGTCCCCTCCTTGGGCAGCATCACAATGGCGATGCCAAAAAAGAGCCCAAAGAAGATAACCTGAAGCATCAGGGAATTGGTAAAGGCCAAAAAGATGTTGCTCGGAACGATGTCCACGAGGAAGGCCAAAGGTCCTCGGTTTGCCTCCGAGCGAGCGGCCCCAATTTTCTCGGAGAGATCCCCATCGATGACTTGGTTGGACAGCGTGGCCATCCGGCCTGCATTGGCCGGATCTTGGCTCCACCACTGCCCATCTGGTGAAGGCTTCCCTTCTTGGATAAGCCAAGCTTCAAATCCAAGGCGATTGTCCGTGATTTGTTCCGTGGAGGCATAGGCTCCCGGCTGTGTCAGGTTGGCGATGGCCAAACCAATCAAAATGGCCACCAGGGTGGTGCCCACATAGAGTCCTAAGGCCTTACCGCCAATCCTCCCAAGAGCTTTGGGATCTCCCAATTGCCCCACCCCATCTATGATACTGAACAGCACCAAGGGAATGGCAATCAGTTTCAGTGCATTGATAAAGATGGTTCCGAAGGGGGCAATCCAATCTTGTGTAAACGAAGCGCCACTCCAGTATGCGCTGGCGAGGGCCCAGCCAATGCCCAGGAGCATGCCGAAGATGATTTTGGTGTGCAATTTCATGTCATGCGTGGATTTGATGGCGCTGAGCCAAGTACATATCCGCGAGCACGAAGGCTGCCATGGCCTCCACGATAGGCAATGCCCGCGGTAAAACAGCCGGATCATGCCGGCCTTCGATTTGGATGTCGACGGGGTCTCCCGCCCGATTTACAGTGTGCTGAACCTGTTTGATGCTCGCAATGGGTTTGAATGCAACGCGAAAGACAATGGGCATGCCATTGGAAATTCCTCCTTGAAGCCCGCCCGAGTGGTTGGTCGCGGTTTGACCCGGGCCAACAAAAGCGTCATTTTGCGCGGAGCCTGTCGATTCAGCCCCGTCAAAACCCGAGCCAAATTCAATCCCTTTCGCCGCATTGATGCCCAACATGGCATAGCCCAATCGCGCGGATAATTTATCAAATACCGGTTCACCCCACCCTGCAGGAACGCCGTGAATTTCACACGCAATGACCCCGCCCGCACTGTCCCCGTTCGCCTTTAGTGTTTCAAGCGCTTTGCGCATCTGTTCGGCCGTCTCGGCATGCGGGCAGCCGGTTGGGTTCTCGTAGGCTTGAGTCAGATCTAGCTGTGCGTCCGACGGGATACCTATTCCTGCCATTCGAGCCACGTAGGGCTGAATGCGCACCCCAGGGGGCAAAAGTTGGGCAGCAAGGGCCCCCGCAACCACCCGGCAGACGGTTTCCCGCGCGGAGCTTCGTCCGCCGCCTCGGTGATCCCGAACGCCATATTTGGCTTCGTAGGTGTAGTCGGCATGGGACGGGCGGTATCGATCGGCCAACGGAGCATAATCCTGCGAGCGCCGATCCTCGTTAGGAATGAGGAAACCAATGGGCGTGCCGAGGGTTTGAAGCCGCCCTTGGGCGTCGGGTTCCGGATGGAATCCACTTAAAAACTGAACGCGATCGGATTCTTTCCGCTCGGTCGTTAGGTCATTCTGCCCAGGGCGGCGGCGATCGAGGGCGGCCTGCACGGCAGCGACATCCATCCAAATCCCGGCGGGCATGCCGTCGAGCACCCCCCCCATGGCGGTACCATGAGATTCCCCAAAAGTGCTGACCCGTAAAATCTCCCCAAAGCTATTTCCTGCCATATCCTCAAAAATACGCGATACCCTACCTTCGTTCTATGCGTACTCGACTGGAAAACCTCGATGGACTGGCATTGTGCTACGAAAACGGCCAAAGTCCGGCATTTTTGGCCGGCCAAGCTATGGATCAAGCACCCGTCTTGAAGCAGGCCTACTTGGACATGGAAGGAGGGTTCATCGTAGACTTTGGTGCGATGGATGCCCTGGATCGCAGCCAAGACCCCCAAGGATTGCGTGTGATCGATGGCCAAGGCCGTTGGGCTTTCCCCGCCTTCATTGACTCCCATACGCATTTGGTGTATGCTCAAGAGCGGTCGGGGGAATTTGAGCAGCGCATGCGCGGGGCTACCTATGCCGAGATCGCAGCGGCCGGGGGCGGCATCTTGAATTCGGCCCAAGCTCTGGAAGCCATGTCTGAAGACGCCCTGCTGCAGGGGCTCCTCAAGCGCCTGAATCAAGCACGGAACACCGGAACAGCCGTTGTGGAAATAAAAAGCGGCTACGGGCTCACCCTCGAGGCGGAGCTTAAAATGTTGCGTGTTGTTCAGCGGGCCAAAACACTTTCCCGGCAACCTCTTTTTGCCACCTTCCTCGGTGCTCATGCCGTACCTGCGAGGCATTCGGGAAATACGGAGGCCTACTTCCACGAAGTGCTCACCGGCATGCTTCCCCGCATTGCGGCGGAGGGACTCGCCGATTTTGTTGACCTTTTTTGTGAAGAAAACTATTTCCGACCAGATCAATTGCGTGCCTTGGCGGATGCCGCGCAATCCTATGGTTTGCCTCTGAAAGCGCATGTCAATCAGTTTACGAGCATCGGGGGTGTCCAGGCAGCCATTGCAAGCCGAGCCCTTAGCGTAGACCATTTAGAGGTGCTCACGGACGATGATTTGGCGGACCTCACGGCCGCTTGGTCGGGTCAAACGGGCCCGATGCCCGTGGCGCTCCCAGGATGTAGCCTCTTTCTTCAAATACCCTACACGCCGGGACGCCGAATCATTGATGCGGGTCTCCCATTGGCGATCGCCTCGGATTGCAATCCCGGATCCGCCCCCTCGGCCAATTTGGCCTTGGCCTGGGCCTTGAGTTGCCATCAGATGAAACTCACTCCTATGGAGGCCCTTGTAGGACTCACTCTGAATGGCGCTGCAGCCCTCGGAGCAAGTGACCGCATGGGCAGCATTCAGCGCGGCAAGGAAGCCCATGTCATCCTCACCAAACCCGTTTCAAGTCTCGCCAGCCTCCCCTACCATTTTGGCGAAAACCTAGTGGAACACACTTTTGTCTTTGGCCAATGAACCCCTTTGATTCCTACACCCCTCGCGCCGGAGAGCGCCGCCTGGGAGACCTTCTACGCAACCGCCCTGCCGGGGAAGGTCGCTACATTATTGTCGGAGTACCCGAGGACATTGGCGTGCGGGCAAATCTGGGCCGAATGGGAGCCGCCGAAACCCCGGGGGCCGTCTTTCAATCCCTCGCAGCCATGCCATGCTATGAGGGCGTTGAATCGATGGACCTCGGCTGGGCCTGGGTGGATGTCGCAGATTTACAAGCGAATTCCCTCCAGCATCAAGGACCCGAAGCCGTGAGCGCTTGGCGAGAACTCGTCACCGAAGTCGATGCCCGCGTCGCTGCCGTCCTCACCCCCTTGATCGCCCAAGGAAAGATCCCCGTACTCATTGGAGGAGGCCACAACAATGCCTACCCCTTGCTCCAATCGCTCGCAGCGACTCATGGACCCGTTCATGCTCTGAATTTTGACCCCCACCCCGATTGCCGCGCGCTAGAAGGTCGGCATAGTGGAAATGGATTCAGCTATGCCCATGCCCATGGGTACCTCGACCGCTATGTGGTCCTAGGTCTGAGTGAATATGGGGCAAATGAAGCCAGCCGAGGTATGCTGGCGTCTACTCCAGGCTGGACCTCCTTCCCCTATGAGGCATGGGCCGTCCGCGGCGAAATGGACTTTGATACGGCACGAAGGTTAGCCCTTGAGCATGTCCAGGCGGGGGCCTTTGGCCTCGAAGTATGTGCCGACGGCATCCAAGGCTGCCCTAGCAGCGCCCAAACCATGCTTGGCTGGTCCTGGGAGTCCGTCGCCCAAACCGCCTATTTGGCCGGTCAAACAGGTCAGGCCCGATACCTTCACCTCGCCGAAGTTTCGATCGGCCTCTGCCCCGAAGTCCAACGTCCCGCCTTGGCCCGCGCCGTGGCGTGGACGGCGTTGCAGTTCATTCGCGGCTGCGAAACACCTCAATTCTAGCGATGGTCGAATGCGTGGCCAATGTGTCGGAGGGGCGAAATCTCGTCACCCTAGACCGCATGAGTACGGCCATTAGGCAGATTCCAGGATGCCTCCTCCTCCACCGAGACGTCGGGCACGATGCACACCGAAGCGTCTTTACGTTTGCGGGCTCCGGGGAAGCGGTAGCCCACGCCGCCCTGGCCCTCGCCGATGTCTGCCTCCGGGATATTGACATGAGGGAGCACCAAGGCAGCCATCCCCGGATTGGAGCGCTCGATGTATGCCCAATTGTCCCACTCAGCCCGGAAGCCGATTCTGAAGCCGATGCCGCTGTGGCGGCCATTGCTGCGGGCCTCCAAAATCGGGGGGTCGGCGGATGGCTCTATGCCCAAAGCGCCTGCTACCCTGCCTACGCCGACTTGGCGGAGGTTCGCCGAGGTGAATATGAAGGATTACCTCACCGAAGCATTCCGATGGATTTCGGCACCTATCAGCCAGCATTTGGGGCAACGGCTTTGGGTAAACGGCCCTTCCTCCTGGCTTATAACATCCATGTTCGCGGGCGGAACGTAGAACTGGTGCGCGCTGTCGCCAATCGTGTCCGGCAGCGTCATCCACAGGGACTCCGCGGGGTCAAAGCCATCGGTTGGGATTGCCCTACCTGGGATTGCACCCAAGTCAGTTGCAATGTGGTTGACTTAGACCTTTGCACCCCCAAGCAGCTTTTTGACCGAGTTTCTCAGGAAATCGCTGTTCTAGGTGGCAAAGTGTTCGGTTCCGAATTGATTGGACTTGCCCCGGCGCATGCCTTTCGAGATTTTGCCAACATGGAGGAGGCTGTGAACTACTTGGGCCTCGATACCGTTGAATCGTTTCATCCCCGGGACCGGATTCTCGAATCGGTCCTTTCTTCCCACCTAACCTCCTCTTGACCCAATGGACCTCCATAAAAAGCGAATCCTAATCACCGGCGGCTCTTCGGGCCTCGGAAAGGCCATGGCCGAAGCCCTTGTTGACTGCGGGGCCGAAGTCCTCATCACCGGCCGAGACGAGGCCAAAGTCGAACGCGTCGCTGCCGAGCTGGGCTGTTGGGGCATGGCTGCCGATGCCGCGAAGGAAGCAGACATCCAAAAGGTCTTCGAATCCATCGATGGCGCTTGGAATGGGATCGATGTGCTGATTAACAATGCAGGCATTGGCTTTTTTCATGCCCTGGACGAGCTCGAATGGGACCATTTTGAAACCATTTTTCATACCAATGTTTTCGGGGCAGCGATCACAGCTCGGGAGGCCGCCATTCGGATGAAGGCCCAATCCTTTGGGCATATCATCAATGTGGGATCCACCGCAGGATCGCGTGGATTCAAAACAGGAAGTGTCTATGCCGCGTCCAAATTCGCCCTCAAAGGCATGACCCAGTGCTGGATGCATGAACTGCGCCCGCACAACATCCGCGTCACCCTCTTGAGTCCCTCCGGAGTGCCTACGGCTTTCAATGTAGAATCGAGAGAAGAAAAACCCTTAAAGGATGGGCTTCTCACTCCAAAGGAATTGGCGGATGCCGTTGTGGCCGTCCTCACTATGGACGATCGAGGATTTATCCCAGAAGTTGAAGTTTGGGCCACCAACCCATTCTAAATCAGAATATAGGGATTCGCTTATCCATCACCCGGAACCAGATTGGAGGGAGCAGGGTTAAGAGCATCATCGCTGGATAGCCCGCGGGCATTTGAGGCGCCTCCTCTTGTTGAATCAACGTCGGGTACACTTTGTGTGGGGAGGCGTGGTGGTCACTATGGCGCGTCAATTCAAACAAAATAAACCGTCCCATCGGATGGTTGGAATTCCAGGAATGCGCAGGAGTGGTGGTTTCATAGCGGTTTGCTGACACGCGTTGCCGCGTGAGTCCATAGTGTTCGATGTAGTTGACGGTCTCCAAGAGCAGAAATCCCACCACGGAACCGCCCACAAAGGGGAAAAAAGCCGCCGGCTCCACCCAGGCGATGGTTAGTAGGAGTGCGGATTCCCAGACTAGCAGACGGCGCATTCGGGGCGCGTCCAAGGCCCATGCGGAACGCCAGACACCCCAGACGGAGCGGAGCCAAAAGGCATAAATCGTCTCCCCTTTGCGCGCGGTCGATGGATCTTCCGGGGTCGCGACATGTTTGTGGTGGCCCCAGTTGTGGTCAATAAAGAATTGTCCGTACAAGGTGCTCACCAATAGGGCTTGAGCGATGGTTTGGAAATGCTTCTGAGGGCGATGGCCCAACTCATGGGCGACATTGATGGCCAGAGCACCCGATGAAACACCGTAAGCCGAGATATGCCCTACCAAGGAAAGGTAGTCCTGCCGAGCGATGTCTTCCGGCGTCGTGATCACGAGCCAATACAGCGCCGCAGCCTGAGCGGGAACCGTCAGGAGCAGGATGGCATCAAACCAGCCGGATTGTTGCCAGCGCTCCCGTTTTTCTTCCGAAGCATTATTCGCTTTGGGGGGCAGAAGAATTTCCAGTATGGGAATAAACCCGAATGCATACGCCAGTGCCGCAAAAGAGCCCCAGCCCGTGGTGTGCATGGCAAAGGCCACTGAAGCCGTCAGCGTGAAGGCAAGGATATAGCGGAGATAGGACCACATAATTTCAGCTTTAGGACTGAAAATTAGGGAGTTCTCCGATAACATTCAAAACCTCCATGCGAATGAACATCTCTTCGGAATACCATTGGTGTTTTCGAGTTTTCTGCACCATCGGGGCATGTTGGCGGCTTCGGTAGGCAAATGCGTCGAGTTCGTCCGCGGAATTCCACACACTCATGGTGGCCTGTTCCACCAAGGGATACTCTCCCACCCCTTTGGCATATCGGAGGCCCGGTTGGTCTTGCACACCGCGTGAGGCTCTGGGCACATTCCACCAAAAACGCAAGGCTTGTTTTCGGGCGATACTGGCTCGAGTAAGCACGGCGACAGAGCCTGCTGTACGCACCCCTGCTTCAGGGAATGCAAAGGGCTGCTGGCCATTCCACGTTCCATGGCCGCGCAGAGGCCGCGCTTCCCACCCATACACGGACGTGGCATAGCCGAGTAGGTCTTGGAACATCGGATCATTCGACCAGAAAGCTTCGGCCGATTCGGGGTTCTCCCACACGGTGAACCAGGCATACGTGCCCCAATCAGGCCAAATTGAAAATCCTTGACCGGCTCCACTTCCGAGCATCTTGCCAAAGCACATGCCAGGAGCGGCCACCCCCTGCCTAAGAGAAATGCCCATGGCCCCAAAGGCGCGCCAGCGTGCGCGCCATCCGGAGAATGTCATGAAACGAACGGAAATATGGGTACCCAAGGCGGTCATTCGGTCAAAATGTCAGTTAGTCTTCTATGAAACGGCCATGGCATACCGCTTGTTTAGAGGATAGTCCATAAAACTAAATCAAAGCACCATGGCAACTGGAAAAATCAACGTTTCGGCGGACAATATTTTCCCCATCATTAAAAAGTTCCTCTATAGTGATCACGAAATCTTCTTGCGGGAACTGATTTCCAATGCGGTAGACGCGACCAACAAGCTCAAGACCCTCTCCAATTTAGGCGAGTTTAAGGGGGAGCTCGGCGACCTGACCATTCAGGTGCACATTGACAAGAAAAAGAAGCAACTGCGTATCGTGGACCGCGGAATTGGCATGACCCACGATGAGGTTCAGAAGTACATCAACGACGTAGCCTTTTCGGGCGCAGAAGAGTTTGTGAAGCAGTACGAAGGCAAGGTCGAAAAAGGCGCCATGATTGGCCATTTTGGACTGGGCTTTTACTCCAGCTTCATGGTGTCCAGCCAAGTCGAAATCAAAACGCGCTCTTGGAAATCAAGTGACGACAAAGAAGGTGCGCATTGGTCCTGCGATGGGTCTCCCGAGTTTGAATTGAAGGGCTGCACGAAAAAAGACCGGGGTACCGAGATCATCTTGCACATCGACAGCGAGAGCGAGGACTTTTTGGAGGAGTTCAAAATCAAGGAGCTCCTGAAGAAATATGCGCGCTTTATGAGCATACCCATCCAGTGCGGGGAGAAAGAAGAGCGCGTCAATGTGGCGGCAGAAGGCGAAGAAGCCAAGTACGAAACCGTCAAAAAGGCGGACATCATCAATGAAACAGAACCCGCTTGGACGAAGAAACCCAGCGAGTTGAGCGACGAAGACTACAACAAGTTCTACAAGGCGCTTTACCCCTACACCTTTGAAGATCCCCTCTTCCACATTCACATCAATGTGGACTATCCCTTTGATCTCACGGGTATTTTGTTCTTCCCCAAGATTAAGCCCAACATGGAGCTGCAGAAGAACAAGATTCAGCTCTACCAGAGCCAGGTGTTCATTACAGACAATGTGGAAGGCATCGTGCCCGACTTTTTGACGCTCCTCCACGGCGTCATCGATTCGAAGGATATTCCATTGAACGTATCGCGCTCCTACTTACAGGCCGACGGCAACGTGAAGAAAATCAGCGGACACATCTCGAAGAAAGTGGCGGACAAACTCGAGGAAATGTTCAAGGCAGACCGGGCGGACTTTGAGGCCAAGTGGAAGGACATTTCCGTCATCATCGAATACGGTATGGTGACCGAGGAGAAATTCTACGAACGGGCAAAAAAATTCAACCTCTTTAAATCCGTCATCGATGACTCCTGCTACACCATGGAGGAGTACGTGGAGAAGATTTCGGCCCTTCAAACGGATAAAGACGGACAGCGTGTCATCCTGTATGCTTCCAATGCCGATGCCCAGCACAGCTACATTCAGAAGGCCAAAGCCGAAGGCTATGATGTGATTCTACTCGAGTCGCCTATCGCAGGACATAGCATCCAGAAGTTTGAAGGCAGCGAAGAGAAAGTTCGCTTCGCTCGGGTGGACAGCGATTTGCTCGACAAACTCATCCCCAAAGGCGATGAACGCACTTCGATCCTCACAGACAAGGAAGTGGAATCCTTAAAAAGCCATGTCGAGGCGGCACTCAACAGCAAAACCTACACGGTTCGAACCGAGGCCTTAAGCAGTGACGATGCCCCCATGCTCATCACCATTCCTGAATTTATGCGTCGCATGAAGGAGATGTCAGCTACGGGAGGCGGAGGCTTTATGGGTATGGGCGACTTCCCTGTTTCCTATGATTTGGTCGTGAATACAAACCATCCTCTATCGGGGAAAATCCTGCAATCCGAAGGCGAAGAGCGCGACGGTTTAATTGCGCACGCCAAAGATTTGGCCCTGCTCCAACAGAACTTGTTGCAAGGCGAAGCGTTAACCACTTTTGTCAACCGCGCAATGGAGCGTTTGGTATAACTTAGACCCCTTATGAAGAAGATTTTAACCTCCCTGGCCGTTCTGGCCACCATCGCTGCAGGCGCTCAAGATTTGCCTCAGCCCTCCCCCTCAACCCATCTCGAACAGCGCGTTGGCTTGACGGATATCACGTTGGACTACTCCCGTCCGAGCGTGAATGGACGTGTCATTTTTGGCGATTTGGTCCCCTTTGGAAGCCACTGGCGTGCTGGAGCAAACCAGAACACCAAGGTGACCTTCTCCAAGCCCGTCACCATTGCTGGAACCGATGTGGCTGCTGGGACATACAGCCTATCCATGATCCCGAATAAGGGCACTTGGACGGTCATATTGAATACAAAAACGGACATGTGGGGCGTCGATGGCTACAGCCAGGAGCAAGATGTGCTTCGCGTGGAGGTCACTCCGCAAGCGATTGCCCCAGTCGAAACCATGCGCATGAGCCTCGAAAACATCACGGTGTCGAACGCTGAGATTGTGCTCGACTGGTCGGATGTTCGTATTGCGCTGCCTGTGGAATTGAACACCATGGAACTCGCTACGGCGAATATTGATGCCGCCATTGCCGCCGAGCCGGAGAATTGGCGTGTGTACCGCAATGCGGCCAATTTCTACAACCAGAACAACATCGAGCTCGCCACGGCATTGACCTACATGGAAAAGTCCATTGCGCTGAATCCCGACAGCTGGTATAGCTACTACCTCTACGCACAGGTTTTGGCCAAAAATGACCGCAAGAAGGAAGCCAAAAAGGCCGCCAGCAAGGCCCTTGAAATGGGGCGTGCCGAATCGGCAAAGAACAACGCTCCGTTCAACTACGCCGACACCATCAAGCGTTTTGTCTCTGACTTATAACGAGTTAACTCAATGACTTTAGAAACCCGGCCTCGCGCCGGGTTTTTTGTTGAACCTTTCTGCCCAAAAAGCGTTAAATCCGCAGCAAACCTTAAACAAAATGCGCAAACTCTACTTCTTCCTCCTCGTAACTGCGTCGTGGGTCCTTCAAGCCCAGGTCATTCGCGGCACGGTCGTCGATGACGCCAGCAACGACCCCATTCCAGGGGCTGTCGTCACGATTCAAGGCAGCCCAATTCAAAGTGTCACAGACTTTGACGGCAATTTTGAACTCCGCGGCATGGTGCCCGGGCTCTACAACGTAGCCGTCGGATTCATCGGCTATGAAGGCAAGACGCAGTTTGAAGTGCAGGTCACCCAAGCCAAGCCAGCCATCGTAAACTTCCGCTTGCGAGAGGCCCTGCAGGTTTTGGACGAAGTGGTAATTAGCACCCAACAGCAGTTTAAGCAAGAAGCTCAGTCTCCGGTCAGTGTTCAGAGCATTGGCATCAATGAAATTCAGCGCAATCCCGGGGGCAACCAAGACATTTCAAAGGTGATTCAATCCCTTCCCGGTGTAGCCTCTGGCGTAGCTTTTCGAAACGACCTTATCATCCGTGGTGGCGGTCCCAACGAGAACCGTTTTTTCTTGGACGGCATTGAAATACCAGCCATTAACCACTTTGCGACCCAAGGCGCTTCGGGCGGTCCGGTAGGGATGATCAATGTGAACTTCATTCGTGACGTGGATTTCTACACGTCTGCGTTTGCGGCCCAGCGAGGCAATAGTTTGAGTTCCATCATGGAAATCAACCTAAAGGATGGACGCACGGACAAGACGGGCGGTATTTTCCAAGTGGGGGCATCGGAAGTGGGCCTCACTTTGGATGGTCCCATCAACAAGAAAACCACGTACCTCGCCTCCATCCGACGCAGTTACTTGCAATTTCTCTTCAAGGCCATTGGCCTTCCCTTCTTGCCGACCTACAACGACTATCAATTCAAGGTCAAGCACAACTTCAACCGCAACAACCAACTGACCATTTTGAGCTTGGGTGCCTACGACGTGAGCGTGCTCAATACAGACCAAAATGAAACGCCGGAACAGCGCTACATCTTGAACTACCTGCCGGAATACGATCAGTGGAACTACAGCATTGGCGCCAAGTACACCCACTTCGGTCCTGGCGGCATCACGAATATCGTTTTGAGCCGTTTTATGCTCAACAACGAATCGTACAAGTTTGAGAACAACAACCGCGATTTGGATCAACTCCTGAACTATGCCTCCCAGGAAATTGAGAACAAATTCCGGTTGGAGCACCAAGTGAAGAAGAGCCGTTGGGAATCCATGGTGGGTTTTGGCTTGGAACAGGCGAAATACAATACCCAAACCCTAGACAAGCGCTTGCCTGGTGGGTTTATCTTGGATTATTCCACCGACGCCATCTATTACAAAGCCAACGCCTTTGCCAATTGGGTAGGACGCTTTGCCGACGACCGCCTAAAGGTCTCGCTGGGATTGCGCACGGACATTGTTGATTTCAACGAAAGCACGCGCAACCCCTTGAATCAATTGTCTCCACGTATAGCCCTTTCGTACAACCTGAATGAGAATTGGACCTTAGACGGCAATTACGGCCGCTACTTCCAACTCCCCCCCTACACGGCCTTAGGGTACGTAGGAACGGACGGAGACAATTCAGACTTGACCTTCATTCAAGCCGAGCACTTCGTTGCCGGAACCACGCAATACTGGCCGTGGAATGCGAAAACCTCCGTAGAAGGTTTCTACAAGCGTTACAGCAACTACCCCTTCTTGCTTCGCGATTCCATCTCCTTGGCAACCGTGGGTGGGGATTTTGGGGTCATTGGCAACCAGTTGGCGACGGCATCTTCCGATGGGCGCGCCTATGGACTCGAGTTAACCTACCAACAGAAGCTCTACAAGGGCCTATTTGGCATCGCGGCGATCACCTTGGTGCGCTCCGAATTCCAAGACATCCAAGGCGACTACGTGCCTTCCTCCTGGGACAACGGATTGATTGCCACGTTCACCTTTGGCAAGCGCTTTGGCAAGAACTACGAAATTGGTGTTCAATACCAACACCTGGGCGGCGCTCCTTACACGCCCTTTGATTTAGAGAAGACGGCCACCATCTACAATTGGGACGTGTTGGGCCGCGGCATTCCCAATTACAGTCTGCTCAACACCGAACGCTTGGGCGAGTTTGACCGTCTGAATATCCGAATTGATAAAAAGTGGTTCCTGAAGAAAGTCAATATTGACCTATACTTTGACCTGCAGAACGCCCTGGCCTATAAAGTGGCTGGACCTGATTTTATCGATGTGGTGCGGGACGGAGACGGCAATCCCGTCATCAATCCGGACAAGCCTTGGCAGTACCAAACAACCACATTGCCCAACGTGAACGGCGGCACCGTCCTCCCCAGCGTCGGCTTCATTTTTGAGTTCTAAGGAGCTTCTTTACCAAGATAAAAGGCGCCTACTGGGCGCCTTTTTTCGTAGGCTTTTTGGTTTTCTTGGCAGGTGCCGCGGAAGGAGGCATCAGGGCTGGCAAGGGAATAGGCTTCATACTGTAGAGAAGGTAGCGGCTCCGAATCTGTTTGAAGGCCTCGAGGTCCGGCTGCCATGAAGCTTGGATTTCTTGGACGCTTTGGCCCGCCTCTAAGGCATCTTCCAGCGACGTTCCTCCCGCCAGCTTATCCATGAAGGAGGTAAAGAAGGGCCTTGCCGTATCCCGTCCCTGCGCGGCATAGGCGTGGTAGATATCGTGGAGGTAATTCAGCTGCAGTCCCTGCTCTGGATGAATGGGCATGGTGCGCAAATCCCATCCATGGCAGGTATCCGATTGAAATTTGGGAGAACTAGCGCCCGCATTGGGCATCGGCACAAAGGCGAATCCTGTTGCATCGATCCAAGGTGCACCGAGCCACTCAAAGGGTGCTTCCGTTCCCCGGCCTACGCTCACCGGCGCGGCTTCAAAAAAACAGAGCGAGGGATAGAGGGCAATGGCATGCGCATTGGGCAAGTTGGGCGAAGGGGGAGCTTCATCAGGGAATGAAACGGGCTCCCGGTGGTAGTCTACGCAGGGAATGACCCGGAGCTGAAGGGAATCGGCTCCTCGGATCCAGCCTTCGCCGTGAACCATTTGGGCATACTCCCCCATCGTCATCCCATACAGGACGGGCACAGGATGTAGGCCCACGAAGCTGGTGTAGGCGGTATCGAGCACAGGACCATCCACGACGTTAGCAAAGGGATTGGGCCGGTCGAGCACAATCAGAGGCTTCTTGAATTCGGCACAGGCTTCCATCACATAGGTCAGCGTACTGATGTACGTGTAAAAGCGTACCCCCACATCTTGCAGGTCAAAAAGCACAACGTCCACATCGGCCAAGTCCTCCGCCGTGGGCTTTTTATGCGACCCATAGAGCGAGACCATGGGAATCTTCACCCCATCAACCTCTTCGTCCTCTACGTGCTCCCCGGCCGAAAAGCTGCCCGTGAAACCGTGCTCGGGTGAGAAGATCTTCACCACGTTGAGATGGAGCTTCCGTGCGCGCTCAACAGTATTGACCAAGCGCTTTTTCTTGGGATCGTAGTTCAAGCTTGCGGCGTGGGCCACCAAGGCATAGCGCAATGTATCCGGGGATTCTTGGAGAACTTCCATCTGCAGCGCACCCGTATGTTCCGCCCCTTTCAAATACGGCGTATAGCCTTGACTTTGGGCCGAGATGGGCAAGAAAAAATAAAAGACGATGCCTACGGCTCCGACAAGCCAAGTATCTTTACGCTGCATGGGTTCAAGATGGCGATTTTTCTCGATATGGCTAGGCTGGCAATGGGGCCGTCGAAGCACTCGGGCTTCCGTTTCGAACGTATTGGCGTCCACCGTCATTGGCGCCGGAATTTGCACGGTCCTTTTGGGGATATCCACTGGTCGCGGCTTGCAAGAAGCCATCGATCACAAGGTGGCCACCTTTCATGGGGACCTCCAAGTACGCGGGTATCAACAAGCCCTGAGTGCCGATGCCGACGCCTTGCCCATGAGCGATGCAGATGTCATCCGGATGCAATCTACCCCGCATGGTCAATCAGGCGCATGGCACAGTGCCTGCTTTAAGGCCGGCATGGCCACGACCCATTCCCAGATGCTTGGCGCCCAACTTATGGGCCTTTCTTCGCTCCCAGAACGGGTTTCAAAATCTTTGGTGGCGGGACGCCTTCCCGCATGGCCATCCAACGAAGTGTGCCTCTCGCGCGAAATGGCGCGTCAATTGCGGCTCGATGTGGACAGCACCTTCGAAATGTACTTTTCCCGAGATCCAGCTTCCTTGCCCACTTTGCGCTACTACCGCGTGGCAGGCCTCTATGAAACAGGGCTCTTCGAGTGGGACGAACGCATCATTTTTGTGGATGAACGGCAAGTTCAAAAACTGAACCGCTGGACGTCGGAACAGCACCAAGCCTGGCTGTTCTACGGCGCCACGGAAGCGAGCGACATGGATGCCTTGCGCGCACTCCTCCCTTTGGAATGCGATGTGTATTCGCCACGTCAGGATTTCCCGCAATTGTACCAATGGTTAGATTTGTTCGACACGAACACCTGGATATTGGGGATTATTCTCACCTTGGTCGCCGCCTTCAACGCCTCCGTGGTCGTTTTTATCCGAGTCATTGAGCGGCGCAAAGCCGTAGCCATTCTCCGGGCGATGGGACTTTCTACGGGTCGCTTGACCCAAGCCATGCTTGCCCTTTTTAGCCAATCCGTTTTGAAAGGCATGCTGGGCGGGAATCTTTTGGCCTTGGGACTGCTCTGGGTGCAGTGGAGCAGCCAAATTCTACCTCTGGATCCCCAAACCTATTACGTCGACCATGTCCCGGTTTCCTGGGACTGGAGCGGGTTTCTCTTGGCTAATCTCTTCATAATCACAGCAGTTTTAGCGACCTCCGTCCTCCCAGCGAAAATTTTATCAAAATTCCACCCTTCACAGGTTTTGCGAATGGCCTAAGCGGTATATATTTGCACCCTTCCTTGGAAGAACCAACACTGGTGCGGTAGTTCAGTTGGTTAGAATATCGGCCTGTCACGCCGAGGGTCGCGGGTTCGAGTCCCGTCCGCACCGCAAAAAGCCTGCTTCCGAGCGGGCTTTTTTGTTTTCAAACCATTCTTGGGCGTACATTCTCATCATGAAATCTAAACTTGGACCCAGCCTCCTCGTGGTAGGCTACCTTTTGATCCTCACATCCGATATTTTCTTCATGAACCACCTTATGGGCGCCCGAAACGTCTACTGGTCGGGCTTTACGCTTTCTATGCTGGGAGGAGCCTTGACTCTGTTCCAGTGGTTCCGAGGGTCCAAGAACTAGTCAGCCTCCGCATTCCCCCACCGTCCAGGACTCCACACCGGCACAACCCGCTTCGCAGTCATTGCCATAGGTTTTCCCATCGCATCCACACACAGGATCGTAGACGGCTGGACAAATGCACTCTGCACGGGGGTTTCCGGGCGGACATGGCGCGGTTTCGCACGCACTCCAAACCATGGCCGTCAGAGTGAGCAACACAATGGGGTATTTTTTCATAGAAATGCGCTGATTTGTGATCTAAGTTCCATGGCTAATATAGCCGAGGCGGGTATATTTGCCTTTCACTTATTGAATCCATAGCGATGGCACTTGAAATTACAGAAAGCAACTTCCAAGACCTAGTCTTGAAATCTGATACCCCCGTACTCGTGGACTTTTGGGCCGCATGGTGTGGTCCCTGCCGCATGGTTGGACCGATTGTGGACGAGCTCGCTCAAGACTTTGAAGGCCGTGCCGTCGTTGGCAAAGTGGACGTGGATAAAGAAGGCGAAATCGCCATGCAATTTGGCATCCGCAATATCCCTACCCTCTTGATTTTCAAAAATGGCGAGGTAGTCGATAAACAAGTGGGTGTTGCACCGAAAAACGTGCTCGCGGGCAAGCTCGAGGCACAACTCTAAGGTATGGTCACTACGGCCGTGGTTCTCGCCGGAGGCAAAGGCACACGTTTGCAAAATGCCTTTCCGGATACCGCGAAACCCATGGTTCCCTTGGCGGGAAAACCCGTCTTGCAACATTTGGTCGAAACCTACAGCGCTCAAGGAATTGAGCGCTTTTTCTTTACCATCGGCCATCTCGGGGACCAAATTCGAGCACATTTTGGCGATGGTTCGGCCTGGGGCGTGGACATCCACTACTTCGAAGAAACGACACCCCTGGGGACGGCCGGCGCACTGGCGGAGCTTCGCGGCATGCTTCCTGAAACGTTTTGGGTGATGTACGGGGATACCCTGAGTGACATTGATTTGGCCCAAATGGAGGCCTACCATGTGAGCAAACGCGCCCAGGCTACCCTCTTTGTGCATCCGAATGACCACCCATACGATTCGGATTTGGTCCAAATGAACCGAGAGGGTCGCGTGGTAGCGGTTCATGGAAAGCCGCATGCCGAAGGAATCGACTACCCCAACTGCGTCAATGCGGCATTTTACCTCATGGAAAATCGGCTCATTGGTCAGATTCCAGTGGGGATATCCAGTGATTTCGGGCGGGATCTTTTTCCCCGCTGGGCCAGTGAGCATCGACTTTTTGCGTATGCGAGTCCAGAATACATTAAAGACATGGGCAAGCCCGAGCGGCATGCGGAAGTCGAACGCGCCGTGACCACTGGAAAGGTTTCTGCGCGCAACCTCACCCAACCGCAACGGGCCATTTTCTTGGATCGAGACGGGGTCATCAACCTCGATACGGACTTGATCAAGCATCCGGATGAAATGCAGGTTTATGCCTTCGCGGGAAAAGCCATTCGGCAAATCAACCAAAGCGATTTTATCAGCGTCGTCGTCACCAATCAGAGTGCTGTGGCACGTGGCTTGACCGACCTCGACGGCATAGATGCCATCCACGCACGCATGGACCGTCAACTGGGGGCCCAAGGAGCCTTTGTGGACGCCTTGTACTATTGTCCACACCACCCCCATGGAGGGTTTCCGGAAGAGCGTCCGGAGTATAAAATTCCCTGCAATTGCCGGAAACCCAGCCCGGGCATGCTGCTGGCCGCCGCGGACCGGTTCAATATTGATTTGAGCCAAAGCTGGATGGTGGGCGATAGCCCACGGGACATCGAAGCAGGTCGGGCAGCTGGAGTGCGCACGATTCGTGTACGCACCGGCCATGGCGCCGTTCCCGGGCCTGAGCCGGATTTTTGGGCCGATACCTTGGAAGACGCAGTGGCCCGTATCTTCACGGAAGAAACCCCGACGACGTGATCATTACTCGGACCCCTTTTCGAATTTCCTTTGTTGGCGGAGGGAGTGATTTGCCGGCCTTTTACCGCCAACATGGTGGAGCGGTCCTATCCACGACGATTGACAAGTATATGTACATTTCGTCGCATGACTACTTTGAGCCGGGTGAGATTCGAACGAAGTACTCCAAAACGGAAACCGTCGGCGCAGTGGCCGATCTTCAGCACCCCATTCTGCGCACCATCATGCAGAAATTGGGCGTACACGAAGGATTAGAGGTCAGTTCCATTGCCGATGTGCCGGCAGGAACAGGCATGGGCTCCTCCTCAAGCTTTACGGTGGGCACCTTGCACAACCTCATGGCGCGCCAAAACCGTTTGGCGGAAGTCGACAAGGCCTGGTTAGGCCACACCGCCTGCCAAGTGGAGTTAGAGGATTTGGGCGAACCCATCGGTAAGCAAGACCAGTATGCGGCGGCCTACGGGGGGCTCAACATCATTCGCTTTCTGCCCAACGATGAGGTGGAAGTTCAAGCGCTCGCACTTTCCCACCCGCTTCAAGGGGACTTTTGTCAACACCTGAAGCTCTATTATTTGGGTAACCAGCGCAGCGCCAGTGCCATTCTTGCGGAACAGAGCCAAAAAAGCAGTGAAGCCGACAAGGTGGCCGCCCTCAAAACGATGGTCAGCTTCGTGGACCCCTTTGCCGCCTCCCTGATTGCCGGTAACTGGAGTGACCTCGGCGCACATTTGCACGAAAATTGGAAGCTTAAGCAATCGCTAGCCTCCGGCATTAGCAATCCGCGCATCCAAGAGGCCTACGAGGCCGGCTTGGCCGCAGGTGCTTGGGGCGGAAAGCTTTTGGGTGCCGGTGGTGGTGGATTTATGCTTTTCCTTGCTCCGCCCTCGGCCCATGCCGCCTTGGACGCCGCCATGAACGACTGCCGCCCCTTCCCCTTCCAACTGGACACGGAAGGCTCGAAAGTCATCTTTAACGGTTGATAAAAGACCCTACCTTTATCTCATGACTGCATCAGAATACCGCCAACTGCTGACCGATACGCTCAACCGTCTCGATATGGCTGCCGTGGACGCGATGGTTGAGTGCTTTGCCGACGCGCATGCGCGCGGCGCAACCATCTTCACGATGGGCAACGGCGGTTCGGGCGCTTCCGCAAGTCACGCTGCGGGCGATTTTTTAAAAGGCGCTTCGTACGGCTTGGACCAGCGCTTTAAAATGGTTTGCCTCAACGACAACCTGCCCTCCATGATGGCCATTGCCAACGACATTGGATGGGAGGACATCTTTGTCGAGCCCTTAAAGAACTTTATACAACCCGGCGATGTCGTGATTGGCATCAGTGGATCGGGTAATTCCAAAAACGTCCTCAAGGCGGTGGACTACGCCAAGTCCAAGGGGGCCACCGTCATCGGCATGACCGGCTTTAAAGGGGGTCAACTGCGCGAAGCCGCCGACATTTCCATCCACTCGGATGCCATGGATATGGAAGTCGCGGAAGACGTGCATATGGCCGTGTTCAATATGGTCAAAAAAGTCATGATGGCCCGTCTCATGGGCGATACGCCAAGCATGGGAGGCACGTATGACGCCCGCGTTCAATAATCTGTTCGAATTCTAGCCTTAGGGCTTGGCCACCCGTTGATGAAGGCCCTGAAGGGTCTGCAGGCATTGGGTGTGGATGCGTTCTATGATCTCCCCAGCGGTGGGCAAATCCAAAATCTGTTGGGCCACCTGGCCGATTTCTAGTTCGCCCTCCAGAAGGTCACCCTCAAACATCCCTCGCTTGGCTCGGCCTCGTCCAAGAAGCGCGGCCAACTGCGCGGCATCCGCACCCTGTGCATAGGCCGCTTGAATTTCCTGATAGAAGGCATTTTTAAGCAAGCGAACGGGTGCCAATTCCTTTAAAGTCAATTGCGTGGATCCCTCTTGTGCGGCCAATATCTCCGCTTTAAACGCAGGGTGCGCCGACGATTCAACCGTAGCCGCAAAACGGCTCCCTAATTGCACGGCATCAGCCCCCAAAGCCAAGGCTGCAGCCATCCCCCGACCATCTGCTATGCCACCTGCCGCGACCACAGGAATCGTGACCGCATCGCATACCGCGGGAATAAGCACCAGGGTGGTGGTTTCTTCTCGGCCATTGTGGCCGCCCGCTTCAAACCCTTCAGCAATCACCGCATCGACGCCTGCTTCTTGCGATTTCCTGGCGAAGGCCGCCGAAGAAACAACATGCATGACCGTCACCCCCGCTTCTTTGAACCGCTGGGTGTAGGTCCTGGGAGATCCCGCACTGGTAATGACAATGGGGACCTTGAAATCTAAGCAGGTTTGTACATGGGCCTCCATGTCGGGATACAGGAGGGGTAAATTCACCGCAAAGGGTTTATCCGTGGCTGCTTTCAATTTGGCGAGATGTTCGCGAAGCACCTCCGGATACATGCTCCCGGCTCCAAGCGTTCCCAAGCCACCTGCGTTGGAGACGGCGGCAGCCAGGCGCCAGCCTGAACACCAAATCATGCCCCCTTGAATGATGGGGTGTTCAATACCCAGCAAATGGGTGATGGGCGTTTTTAAACTCAAAACGCGGGAACTTTGAGGACTTCCTCATCCTCGCCCACGAGGTGAAGAAGCGTTATGCCTGGGTAGGACCGAAGTTCGATGGCACCCAGACCCGGCTCCAAATCGAACGTTTCCAGCAGGCGTCCCGTGCCATCGTAGCGATGCACGGTGACCGATGTAGTGGGCCGCAACCGGCGCAAGACATAAGCCGAACCAAAGGGCTGTAAGGCCCATGTAGGAACGGGATGTCCCTCTTCCAATCCCATGGCAGTGAGGGCCGCCGAAAAATTAGGAATGCCCCAGCCCAGGAGCGTGTCGGGCTTGCTCGCTTGGCTAGCGTTTTGCCGTACGGCGTCCAAGATTCCTTGAATGTCGTAGGTGCTTTGGTTCGCTTTCACCGCTTGGAGCAAGCAGGCCATGGCGCCACAGGTGATGGGCGAGGCGAAACTGGTTCCGCTTCCCGTTCCCACTTGGCCACTGCTCTTCATAATCGTTGCGGACACCCCACGCGCACCCAAATCGGGCTTGATCCGTCCATCCGCTGTGGGACCCTGGCTCGAGAAGCTGCCCCGCAAGTCCATGCCGTCCACGGCACCAATGGAGAGAATGGAATCGGCATCCGCGGGGCATGAAATGTACTTCCAGCTTGAGGCTCCTTCATTTCCTGCCGCCACGACCACGATCATGCCGGTGCGGGCTGCGGCCGTAGCCGCACGAGAAATAACGGTCGTTTTGCCATCGAGGTCCGCATAACTATGATCCCCGATGCCATTGTCAAAGGTGGTATAGCCCAAAGAGGTGTTGATGACATCCACCCCTAAAGAATCCGCCCATTCGGAGGCCACCACCCAATTGTCTTCCTCCACGAGGGTTTCGGAGAGTTCGTCTTCTGTCCGAAACAAGAAGTAGTTGGCCTCGGGAGCCGTGCCCACAAAGGTTCCATCCAGGTCTGCACATATCGTGCTCAGTACCGACATGCCGTGGCTGCCTACCTGAAAAACATTGGTGTCATTGTCGATAAAGTCATGCGTCAAAACGATGCGCCCTTGGCTCCAGGCTCCCTGAAAAGCGGAATGCACATCGGTCCCCGTAAACCCACCATCCATAAGGGCAATGTTGATCCCCGCGCCCGCATACCCTGCGTTGTGCAAGGGAATGAGATTGATCTGGTTGACTTGATCCAGACTTTGGCCATAGTTGTAGGATTGAACCCCTTCTTCTGGATGACTCGGCGGGGCTGAATTGGGGTGAATTTCTGCCACGGTTTGGGTGAGTTTTGCCACGGGTTGGATGTGAAGGACCCCTGGAAGGCTTCGCAACGCCTCCAACTGGGTGGGCGTGGCGACCACGGATACTGCCCGCAACCAACGCGAGGTTCGATAAATCTCCGCTCCCGTTGCACGCACCTCGGTCAAGGCCGCCGTGGACAAGGGATAATCCGTTGCGCGGATGGGAATGTTTTGTCGCAAACGACGCTCCACGGCCGCAGGCGTCAAGGAGGCTTGCCCGCGCTGAGGGGACCAGGTGGGTCCTTCAAATGCCGCCTCATGGAGAAATACCCAGTGCCGGGTAGTTGGAGCCGTTTGACCCCAAGCCATCAAAGCGCTAAGGCCTGCAAGAAATAAGAAGGTTTTTTTCATGTTATGCATGGATAATTCCAGAACCAATGAGTTCATCGCCCAAATACCAAGCCGCGAATTGGCCCGGAGCGACAGATTTAAACGGTGCGGTGGGCACCAAAGCTAGGCCGCTCTCCTCTGCGGTCAATCGGGCGGGCACGAGAGCCTGCCGGTAGCGAATTCGGGCCGACACCTCAAGGCTTTCCCCAGGCTGGAGTGCCAAATCAGGTCTTACCCAATGGACTTCCCCTGGCATCATCCATACACAAGGGCGGTAGAGCCCAGGATGGTCCTCCCCTTGCCCCACGTAGACGATGTTTTCAGCTACGTCCGTCGCCAAGACAAAGAGAGGCAAAGGCTTCCCTCCTACCAATAAGCCTTTGCGCTGGCCCACTGTGAAGAAATGCGCACCAGGGTGGCTTCCTACCACGGTGCCATGATCGGCCTTCAGGGGCCAAGGCTGGCCACAACTTGGTGCTTTAAAAACGTCTGAATCTCGCGAAACCTCAATGATTTGGCCGGTTTGGATGGAAAGTTGCTGCTGCAAAAAGTCAGGTAGACGCACTTTCCCAATAAAACATAAGCCCTGCGAATCCTTTTTCTCCGCGGTGACTAAGCCCGCTTCTTTCGCGATACGACGAACCTCTGGTTTCGGAAGGTGGCCAATGGGGAACAGGGCTTTGGAGAGTTGTGTTTGATTGAGCTGACAGAGAAAATAGCTTTGATCCTTGTTTCCATCGGCACCCGCTAAGAGGTGATGCATGCCGTCCTCGGAAGTGGTTTTTTGAGCATAATGCCCCGTCGCCACATAGTCTGCACCCAGCGAGAGGGCAGCCTCCAAGAAGAGATCGAATTTAATTTCTCGGTTGCATAGCACATCTGGATTGGGCGTTCGGCCTGCTTGGTACTCGGCAAACATGTAGTCGACAATGCGGGTTTTATAGGCCGAACTGAGATCCAAGACTTGAAAAGGGATGCCTAATTTTTCCGCGACGAGCAAGGCGTCGTTCGAGTCTTCAATCCAAGGACATTCCGCTTCCAGCGTGGGACTTTCGTCCGTCCAATTGCGCATGAACAAGCCAATGACTTCATGCCCAGACTGCTGAAGTAGGTGCGCTGCCACGGATGAATCCACCCCACCCGAGAGACCCACAACCACCCGTGCCATCAGTATTCGACCTCTTTGGTGATACGGCCCTCGTGGTACCAGGTGCCCTTCGAAGCTTTGCCCTCAGAAAACTCGAGCCATTTGCCCTCTCGCAAGCCCAGTTGATACTCACCACGAAGCGCGATGCGTCCGGTTTCATCGTACTCCACCCACAGCCCATGAGGAAGATCATCTTGGTATTCGGCACTACGCAACTTGTCCCCTGTTTCGGTAAACCGTATCCACGTACCGGTTTTGGCATCTGCGCGCATTGTGCCCGTTTCAACCACCTTCCCATTGGGATAAAATGTTTGGTACACGCCATCTAGAGCGCCGCCTGCGTAGGTTTCTATATTCAGAAGTTTTCCATTCAAATCATACACCCGCCAGGTGCTATCCTTGACGCCAGGAGCGCTGTATTTGCCCTCTGCGATGCGGACATTGTTTTCGGCATATTCCTGCACATAGCAAACCTGGGTTTGGCCTCGAAAAACCATCACGGCGCGCTTGGTTCCATTCGGGTGGTAGTGGGTAAAGGTGCCCACGGGGATTCCACGATCAAAGGTCCCCTCATACCGGAGCACCGTACTCCCTTCATAGCGCACTTTCCACGGACCGTGTTTCTTGCCGTCTAGTGTTTGGTTTTGAGCCCAAGCCTGCATCCCTCCCAGCAAAACCAAGAGAGTCAGAAAAATGCGCCAAGGTCCTGTCTTCATGCTGTTTCCGTTTTCACTGCCGCATGGAAATGCGACAAACTATCTAATTCCTCCAGCAAATGTCGGTCGACTCCCGTGGACCAATCCCGGCTGGGCATTTTGATCTGTGTACGGGTGACGGGATCCATGACGTGGAAGATGACTCGATTTTTCCCGGGATATTTTTTCAGGATGCCGGCCAGTTCAGCCCATCGTTCGGGCTGTACATCCTCGACGGCTGCAAAAAGGCTCAGTGAACGCGCTTCCCGTTCAAAAAGCTCATGCAGTAAAAAGATCTTGGATATGTCCGCAAACATCCGGGCATTGGCATCGTCACGGGCCCATGATTGTTTTTGGACCCGGCCGCGAACAAGCACCATCAAATCATTGACAAAGTAGGATCGAAAATCCAAAAAAGACTGACCAAAGAGTACGAACTCGCGGCTTCCTTCGTGGTCTTCCAACGTGAATGACCCCATTTCCTTGCCCGTGCGCGTGGTTCGAAGGTTGACGTTGGAGATCAATCCCGCCACCGCAAAGTCCCGGCTACCAGCCCCTTGCACAAACGCATCGAGGTCTTCAAGTTCGCTCACCCGGTTCTTCGCGAAGGTTTTGATTTCGTAGCGGTAGGTATCCAGCGGATGGGCACTGAGGTAGATGCCGTTGACATCCTTTTCGCGTTTGAGCAACTCCATCGTGTTCCATTCGGGCACTTCCGGCAGCTCGGGTTCCGGAATGTCCACCCCACTCTCCTCTCCAAAGAGGGAAACTTGGGCCGAATTCTCTTGATCCTGGAAGCCCTGGCCGTATCGGCGCACTTTTTCCAAGAAATTCTTCCCATCGCCCTGCTCGTCTGCAAAGAGCAATGCTCGATGCATACCTGGAAAACTGTCAAAGCCCCCACCGAGCGCCAAGGCTTCCCACGTGCCTTTGTTGACCACACGGAGATCGACGCGGCGGGCCATGTCAAAGACCGATTCATAGGGTCCTTTTTCTTGGCGGTCTTGAAGTAGAAATTCGACGGCGCTGCCTCCCACGCCGCGCATGCCTAAGAGGCCAAAGCGAACAGCCCCCTGCTCATTGACCGTGAATGTTGCATCGGACTCATTGACGTCCGGGCCCAACACATCCAACTTCATCCGCTTGCACTCCTCCATAAAGAAGCTCACCTGCTTGATGTCGTTCATGTTATTGGATAGCACAGCGGCCATGTATTCTGCCGGGTAATGCGCCTTGAGGTAGGCCGTCTGGTAGGCAATCCAGGCGTAGCACGTGGAATGCGATTTATTGAAGGCATAGGATGCAAAGGCTTCCCAATCTTTCCAAATTTTCTCAAGGATGGCCGCATCGTGACCACGCTCTGCGCCCCCCGCGACAAACTTGGGCTTCATTTTATCCAGGACGTCGCGCAACTTTTTACCCATGGCCTTCCGGAGCACGTCCGCCTCGCCCTTGGTAAAGCCTGCGAGTTTCTGGGAGAGCAACATGACTTGCTCTTGGTACACAGTAATCCCGTAGGTCTCCTGGAGATTTTCCTCCATGTCGGCCAAATCATACGTGATCTGCTCTACTCCATGCTTCCGCCGAATGAAAGAAGGAATGTATTCCAGGGGTCCTGGACGGTAGAGCGCGTTCATGGCAATCAAATCCCCAAAGACCGTGGGTTTCAAGTCCTTGAGGTGTTTCTGCATGCCGGGCGATTCGTACTGGAAGATGCCGACTGTTTCGCCACGTTGGAAGAGCTCATAGGTCCGCGTGTCGTCCATGGGGATGGCCTCCATGTCGAGTTCGACTCCGTGACGCTTTTTAACGAGGGCGACCGCATCCTTGATCAAGGTCAGGGTCTTGAGACCCAAAAAGTCCATTTTTAACAGTCCCGCTGACTCGACCACGGCGTTGTCAAACTGCGTGCACCACATTTCGCTGTCTTTGGCGGTCGCCACAGGAATCAACTCCCGAATGTCCGTGGGGGTGATGATGACGCCGCAGGCGTGGATACCCGTGTTGCGGAGCGAGCCCTCGAGGACCTTGGCTTTGGTCAAGGTTTCGCCGGAGGCATCTTTTTGAGCCATCATCGTCCGCAAGGCTTGGGCTTTCTCATAGTCCTCCCCACGGAATTGCTCACGCAAGGCCTTGTCATCCAGCCCCAAAATTTTCGCCAAGGACTGATTGTCTGGGACCTGTTTCGTCAAGCGATCGGCTTCGTCGAAGGTCAAGTCCAGGGCCCGAGCCGCATCCTTGATGGCAGACTTGGCCGCCATGGATCCGTACGTGATAATTTGCGCAACTTGGCTCGATCCGTATTTGTCGATGACATACTGGATGACCTTATCGCGACCCCGATCATCGAAGTCGATATCAATATCCGGCAGGCTCACGCGGTCCGGGTTAAGGAAGCGCTCAAACAGCAAATCGTAGCGGATCGGGTCGACATTGGTGATGCCAATGCAATACGCCACGGCAGATCCCGCGGCGGAACCCCGACCGGGGCCCACACTGACTCCCATGTCCCGCGCGGCACGGCAAAAATCTTGAACAATCAGAAAGTAACCCGGATAGCCGGTGCGCTCAATCGTCTCGAGTTCAAAGTGGAGTCGTGCTTCTATTTCGGACGTAATCTCCGTATACCGGCCCTTGGCCCCTTCAAAGGCCAAGTGACGCAGGTAGGCATTCTCTCCACGCTTTCCGCCATCCTGTTCGTCCTTGGGATCTAGAAAGGCCTCGGGAATGGCAAATTTGGGCAACAAGACTTCGCGCGCCAACGGGTAATTCTCCACCTTGGCACTGATTTCCGCCAAAGCATCAAGTAAATCGGGGGCATCCGCAAAGCGCTCGGCCATTTGCGCGCGCGTCGGGAGGTAAAATTGGTCGTTCGGGAAACCATACCGGAATCCTCGCCCACGTCCAATGGGGGTCGCTTTTTTCTCGTTTTCCTTGACGCAGAGCAGGACGTCGTGGGCTTCGGATTCGGACTGATCAATGTAGAAGGCATTGTTCGCCGCAATAGCCCGAACTCCGTGGGATTGGCAAAAACGAAGAAGGACTTCGTTGATGACGTCTTCTTCTGGCAGCCCATGGCGGTTGATTTCGGCATAAAAATCCTCTCCGAATTGCTCTTTGTACCAGAGGAAGGCCTCTTCCGCTTGCTTTTCGCCCACGTTGAGGATGAGCGAAGGAACTTCGCCATACAGACCTCCCGTGGTGCACATCACGCCTTCGCGGTGGGCAGCTAAGAGGTCCTTGTCAATGCGGGGCACATAGTAAAATCCTTCGATAAAGGCGGAGGAACTGAGCTTGGCGAGGTTGTGGTAACCGGTCTTATTCTTAGCCAGCAAGGGAATTTGGTAGCCGTCGTCTTTCTGTGACTTGTCTGTGCGGTCCCGGCAGACATAGGCCTCATAGCCCACAATCGCTTTGAGTTCCGGTCTGGATTCTGGACGCGATTTGTTGTAGTCCGAGACTGCTTTGACAAACTGAAAGGCTCCCATCATATTGCCCAAATCCGTCAAAGCCACGGCAGGCTGGCCATCCGACACAGCTCGTTCCACCATGGCCGGTACTTTGGCCGTCGCTTGGAGTATGCTAAACTGACTGTGCGCGTGGATATGAAAGAAATGAGGGGCCACGCCGGGTTCGGCTACGCCATCCTGCTCTTCACCGCCTGGGTGACCCACCCTTGACCCTGCATCTGTTTCAACGGACGTCGCCTCGACAGCGGGTGCGGACGATGGCACTTCAGGGGGCTGGGGCGCAGGAGGCTGGGCGGTATTTGACGCTCCCCCTGCCGCAAGCCGGGCACTTTCTTCTTGCAAATTCCGGTGGGCCAGTCCGATCCCTGCGATGGGAGCGGGATGGGCCTCTTGGTAGGCTCGGAGCGTGGCGCCGTCCCATCCGATTTGCTCGGGAGACCAGTGGCCGCGTCGAACGAGCTCCCAAAAACAGCGGGCGGATGCCTCCACATCCGCCGAGGCATTGTGCGCTTCGGCAAAGTCGTCCGAAAAGAGGTGGGCATGCAGTTCGGTCAGCTTGGGGATTTTAAACCCACTCCCCTTTCCTCCCACGATTTGCGTGACTTGGGCCGTTGCCTGGGTGCAGGTATCCAATACGGGCAATTGAAGTTTGCCGTGGTTGCGCGTGAGCCGCACAAATTCAGCCCCCATGACCTGCAAGTCAAAACGCAAGTTGTGGCCAATCATGTAACGGGTTTGGGCGAGGGCCGCCTCAAAGGCGTCCAGCACCTCGGACATGGGATGCCCCTGGGATTGGGCTAACTGCGTCGAAATGCCGTGGACCTTTTGCGCCCCAAATGGAATATTGAAGCCCTCCGGGCGCACCAAAAAATCCTTGGCTTCCATCAAGGAGCCATCGGCCGCATGCAACTGCCATGCGAGCTGAACCACTCGAGGCCAGTTGTCTACGTCCTCAATGGGGGCATTCCATCGCTGTGGAAGACCCGTCGTTTCCGTGTCGAATACCAAGTACATGCGTTCTTTAAAAATACCGCATGACGCACGGATTCACGTGCAAAAACCGCGAAAGTTATTAACGGGTTTTAGACCAAAATCGCCTCCAAATCGTACTCTGAAGCCGAGGTGATTTCTACTTCGACGAAGGTGCCTTTTTTCAGGTGCACCTCCGGGGCGTGGATATGCACTTCGTTGTCCACATCGGGGCTGTCATGCTCCGTTCGGCCTACATAGGTACCGTCCGATTCAACCCGGTCAATGATGCAAACGAGGCGTTGACCTACTTTTTGAGCATTGAGCTCTTCGGATATGGTCATTTGGGCCTCCATGATGGCATCCAGGCGAGCCTGCTTGACCTCCGCCGGCACATCGTCTTCCAAGCCAAAAGCATGGGTATTCTCTTCATGGCTGTAGGTAAAAACGCCCAAGCGCTCGAAGCGCTGGGCGATCACCCAGTCGAGGAGCGTTTGAAAATCGTCCTCTGTCTCCCCCGGGTAACCGACAATCAGCGTCGTGCGGATGGCCATTCCAGGAACCTTGGTTCGCATGGCATCCAAGAGCCGATTCGTTTTTTCCATGGTTGTCCCACGGCGCATACTTTTCAGAACAGGGTCTGCAATGTGCTGAAGGGGAATGTCCACGTAGGCACACACCTTGGGGTTTTCGCGAATCACGTCCAAGACATCCTCTGGAAATCCTGTGGGGAAGAGGTAATGCAATCGAATCCATGCAATGCCTTCTACGCCACTCAAGGCCGTCACGAGGTCTGCCAGGCGTCGTTTTTTATAGAGATCCAACCCATAGTAGGTAAGATCTTGGGCAATGAGGATGAGTTCTACCACGCCTTTGGCGGCCAACTTTTTCGCTTCCAATACGAGATCCTCGATGGGGGTGCTCTTATGGCCCCCACGCATCAGCGGGATGGCGCAAAACGAGCACGGGCGGTCACAGCCCTCGGAAATCTTGAGGTAGGCATAGTGCTGGGGGGTGGTCGTCAAGCGCTCTCCCACGAGCTCTTTTTTGTAGTCTGCCCCAAGAGCCTTGAGCAATAAGGGCAAATCACGTGTCCCAAAGTACTGGTCAACATCGGGAATTTCCTTCTCCAGGTCTGGCTTGTAGCGTTCGCTGAGGCAACCCGTCACAAAGACTTGATCGAGATGCCCGGCTTTTTTGGCTGCCACCGCATCGAGAATCGTGTTCACAGATTCCTCCTTCGCATTGTCAATAAAGCCACAGGTATTGATCACCACGATGCGGCCTTCCTGCTCGTGGACTACGTCCTTGCCGGAGGCTTGAAGTTGCCCCATCAGGACCTCGCTATCGTAGACGTTTTTGGAGCACCCGAGGGTGATCACATTGATGCGATTCTTCTTCGCAGAACGGGTTCTCATAACTATACTAAAACTTCATGTGACGGACCGAAAGTCCCTCATTTTTAATTTCTTCCAATGCTTCAATTCCAATGGAAATATGGGTGTTGACAAAATCCTTGCTCACAAGGGAATCGCTGGCTTCGGTCTTGACCCCTTCGGGCACCATGGGTTGATCCGAAACCAACAACAAGGCCCCAAGAGGAATGCGGTTTTTGAATCCGGCCGAAAACAAGGTCGCCGTCTCCATGTCAATGGCCATGGCGCGAACCTCCTCGAGGTAGGCCTTAAAGGTTTCGTCGTGCTCCCAAACCCGTCGATTCGTGGTGTAAACGGTGCCTGTCCAATAATCACAGGCTCGATTCCGAATGACGTGGGACACGGCTCGCTGCAACGAAAAGGCGGGCAATGAAGGCACTTCTGGAGGGAAATAGGCATTGGAAGCCCCTTCCCCGCGGATCGCCCCAATGGGAACAATGTAATCCCCGATTTCGGTCCGCTTTTTAAGTCCTCCGCATTTCCCCAAAAACAATACTGCCTTGGGCCGAATAGCACTTAATAAATCACTGATTGTCGCGGCATTGGGACTGCCCATGCCGAAGTTGATCATGGTAATCCCTTGGCCTTGAGCACAGGGCATGGATTTCCCGGTGCCCACCACACTTCCTCCTGTCATCTCCGCAAAGCGGTGGAGGTAGTCATTAAAGTTGGTCAAGAGAATGTACTCCGAAAACTCATGGAGCGCCAAACCCGTGTAGCGGGGGAGCCAATTGGCTGTAATTTCTTCTTTCGTCTTCATGCAAATAGGGCATTGATGTACGCTATAGCATCAAAGGGAACCAGGTCATCTGCCCCTTCTCCAACGCCGACATAGCGAACGGGAATATGTAATTTGGATGCAATAGCCAGGGCAACCCCGCCTTTTGCTGTTCCATCCATTTTTGTGAGAATTAGGCCGGTCACTTCCGTGACTTTGGAAAATTCTATCGCCTGCTGGACCGCATTTTGGCCGGTCGAAGCGTCCAAAACCAAAAGCACCTCATGGGGGGCACCCGGTTGGATCTTTTCCATCACGCGCTTGATTTTAGAGAGCTCATTCATAAGGTTCACCTTGTTGTGCAAGCGGCCCGCCGTATCGACCAGAACCAAATCAGCCTGGCGCGCGACTCCTTCCTCCACCGCCGCATAAGCCACCGCCGCAGGGTCGGTGTTCATGCCCTTTTCTACGATGGGTACCCCAACCCGAGCGGCCCAAATTTTGAGTTGGTCCACCGCGGCCGCACGAAACGTATCCGCTGCACCCAGAATCACTTTTCGTCCAGCACGCTGATGGTAGGAGGCCAACTTGCCAATACTGGTCGTCTTCCCGACCCCATTGACGCCCACAATCAACACTACATGAGGGCCAGGGGTCACTATAGGCGCGGGGCCAGAAACTTGCCCGGCCATGGATTCCAGCAAGGTTTCCCGAATCATCGATTTGAGCTCTTCCTCGCCGAGGTATTTATCCCGGGCCACTCGCTCTTGCACCGCCTCCACGAGGGCCACCGCGGTGTCCACGCCCACATCGGCGCCGATTAAGGCTTCTTCGAGGGCATCGAGGGCATCCTCATCGATTGTGCTACGCCCCACGACAGCGCGGCTCAGTTTTCCCAGTAAGCTCTCGCGCGTTTTTCCTAATCCAAACAAGGCCATACTACAAGGTAAAAAAAAGCCGCTCGGTAGGAGCGGCTCTGTATTGAACGATGAATCGTCGCAATCTTAGCTGTTGAAGAAGTTGTTCACATCATCCTTGAGGATGATCTTCTCTTCGTAGGCGTAGGCTCCTTTAGAAGACTTTACCAATTTCAATGCCTTGGTGTAGCTGACACCACCGGCTTTTTTCAAGGTTGCTACTACTTTCTTTGCCATGATTACTTAATTTCTTTATGCACCGTCATACGCTTGAGGATGGGATTAAATTTCTTAATCTCCATGCGGTCTGGGGTGTTCTTTTTATTCTTGGTGGTGATGTAGCGTGAGGTGCCGGGTTGGCCGCTCTCTTTGTGCTCAGTGCACTCCAAAATCACCTGGATGCGGTTGCCTTTTTTTGCCATGATTACGTAAGATTAAATGGCAACTTGGCCGTTAGCACGTGCTTCGGAAAGCACCGCTTCAATTCCTTTCTTGTTGATCGTCTTCAAGGCGGCAGCCGAGATACGCAGGGTTACCCACTGGTCCTCGCTGGGCACGTAAAAACGCTTGCGCAACAGGTTCACATTGAACTTGCGCTTGTTCTTCTTGTTTGAGAAAGATACGTGGTTCCCGACCATCGCTTTCTTTCCTGTGATTTCACAAACTCGTGACATAGCTACTTAGTACTTAGTAAGACCGTTTCACAACGGGTGCGCAAAGATATACAAAGTTTCCCATAAACCACGGGGCTTTAGCGCGATTTTTCATGTCTTATTTCGGAGCCGCTGCCGCAAGAAGCCCCTTTCGCAAGGCATTCAAGCTAGCCAACACGGTTTTTTGGACGACCCTTCCACGATCACGGCCCATCTGGAAGCGCTCTGCCCACAGGTAGGACGGGCCGGCGACGGCGATCCAGACTGTGCCCACAGGCTTCTCTGCGCTTCCCCCATCAGGACCGGCAATGCCGCTCGTCGCAATCGCCCAATCGACCTTGAGCTGCTTGCGCAAACCGGCGGCCATTTGCTTCACGACGGGTTCGCTGACGGCCCCATGGACCATAAGATCTGCCTGATTTACGCCCAGAATTCCCTGCTTCACCGCATTGGCATAGGCGACTACGCTCCCTTGAAAGTAGGCGGAAGAACCTGCCACTGAAGTAATCCGCGCGGCAATGGCGCCACCCGTACAACTTTCTGCGGTCCCTAGACGATGACCCAGCGCCCGCAATTGCTGGCCAATGACTTCTTCCAATGGTGTCAGGGTTTCTGCATAGGCGTCCTCCCCGAGAAGCCCCTTCAGTTCTGCGGCCACCTCATCGATGCGCGCTTGGAGGGTTTTTTCCTCCGCCACCGGGCCCAAAATGGAGAGCCGCAACTTTACAAGGCCGGGCGAGGGCAAGTACGCCAAACTCACAGGTGGACGGAGTGCAGCCTCCCAACCTTCCAATCGCAAGGCCAAGTCCGACTCGGGTATGCCTTGGACCACGAAGTAGCGATGCACCATGATTTCGTTGCGTTCCGCCTTCATTCGGGGCAGGATACCCGTTTCCATGATATGTTTCATTTCGTAGGGTACTCCCGGCATGGCCAAAAACCGTTGACTTCCGCGCGTCCATAGCATGCCTTGCGCCGTTCCGACGGCATTGGAAACAATCTCGGCCTGAGCAGGCAATTCCGCTTGAGGTCGGTTCAACGCATTGGGCACGCGGCCCATGGAGGCAAACAAGGTTTCAATGTGGGCATACACATCTGATCGAAAAACCAGGTGATCCCCAAAATACGTGCACAAAACATGCTTGGTTAAATCATCTTTTGTTGGCCCCAGCCCACCTGTAAGGATCACCCAATCAATCGACGGCGGTACGGCATCCAGGGCCCGCACTATGGCCTCCGGCTCATCCGAAATGGAGGTGATTCGTTCCACCTGCACCCCGCTGGCATTTAGGTGCTGACCGAGCCACGCGGAGTTACTGTCGGTGGTTTGACCCAAGAGGATTTCAGTTCCAATCGTAATGATTTCTGCGCGCATCGCTCAAAGATAAGATGCCGGTCCGGCCTTTTTCCGTAGTTTTCCCCTCATTAATCTGCCCCATGAAGCATATCCACATTGAACTCGAGACCTATGACACGCTGGACACCCTTTCCCATGCAGATCGAGCGCTGGTAGAGGCGGCCCTGGACCGATTAGGAACCGGGCACGCTCCCTATTCACAGTTTCATGTGAGTGCCGCATGCCAAAGTGCCGATGGCCAGGTGTGGATTGGGACCAACCAAGAAAACGCCTCTTACCCTGTGGGGATTTGTGCTGAACGCGTAGCGATTTCGGTGGCGAACATGCAAGCTTCCGGCCAGGCCATCACGGCCATGGCCATTGTCTACCGGGACCCAAGCGGAAGACACCAAGACCCCCTCGCTCCCTGCGGTATGTGCCGCCAAGCTTTGAGTGAGCAATCGCAACGGCAACATGCGCCCATTCGCCTCCTCTTGGCCAATGAAAAAGGGGCCACCTGGGTTTGCGCGGACGCTAACGCCTTGTTGCCCCTTTCCTTTTCGCTGAAAGCGCTCTAACTTTATCCGGCAGACACTTCTTCGAGCAAGTCAAGGTATTCTTGACGCGTGAATTCCTGTACGTGGCTCACGCCGGATTCTTTGCTTTGCGTTCCTAAGAAGTACCGGGTTTCATCCCCTTCCCCCTGGAGGCGAATTCGGAGTTCAAAATCACTGTCGCCGTCTATAAATTGGGGGAAATAATACTTGAACATCTCCCTAGAGGCCTTGAGCAAATTCGATTTATACGGAACAAAGACCACCTCGCCCCCTACGTCTCCACCAAGGACGCGATAGAGGATGACATCCACGTCGCTATTGTAGTCCACACGGTAGCCCAATTGGCCTTCATCGGTTGTATCGATACTGTACGCGCGCTGCCCGGATTCAAGTTCCAGATTGGGGCCAAGTAGGTAGAGGTCTTCCGCCAGCAGAAAACTGTCGGCATCCGACCCAATAAAAGGCATCCATTTGCTGAAATCTGGAAGACGCAACTTGTCCGGAACCAAGCGAAATTCATAGCGCACCGTGTCCTTGGATCGATAGGTCTCCAATACCGCCGACAAGCCCATCGGGTGGGTCATGGGGTTGAATCCCGAGGTGTCGACGACATATTTTCCTGGAAAAGCTTTTTCTATCGCTTTTTGTTGCGCCTTGTTGATGGCTTCCACGTTGACCGTCGTGACACGGCGTTCCATGTTATCGCGTGAAATGAACTCCATTTCCGCGGTAATCACAAAGGGGTTGTAGGTCACTTGGAAGATATTGGGCTCCAATTGCAAAAAGGAAGGCGACATGGACCGAAGCCCCATGGAGTCTTGTCCCAATACGTTGTACGGAAGGTTGGCGATGGCCGGATCGACTTTTTGGGCTTGAGCGGCTCCACCCAGGAGCACAATGGCGGCGAGGAGGTAGTTCTTCATGATTCAAGTATACCGAATAATGTGCCATATTTGAAGAAGACATGGTAGAAATTTGTGCATTTCATCTCGAAGATTGCTACGAAGCAGTGCGCTATGGGGCGGAGCGGCTTGAGGTCTGCCAGAACTACGAAGTGGGCGGCACTACACCGCCCGAAGAATGGATCTTTGCCCTCCGACACAGTGTGCACGTCCCCTTGGTGGCCATGATTCGGCCTCGGGGTGGAGATTTTGTCTACAACCTAAAAGAATGGGAGCAAATGGGGGAATCCGCCATGGCCCTTAAACGCGCAGGGGCCCATCAATTGATTTTTGGAGGCATGACACCCAACGGTCGTTTGGAGATTTCCCGCTGCCGGGCCTTGATCCAGGAATGTGCCGTGCCCTGTGTGCTTCATCGGGTTTTTGACGCATTAGAGGACCCGTTGCAGGGGGTTGAAGATGCTATTTCAGCGGGTTTCACCCGAATTTTAACGGGGTATGGACAGCATGACCCGGCCCTACTTCAAGAAATCAAGCGAAAGGCTGCCAGGCGGATCGACATCCTTCCAGGTGGCGGCATCCGCTCGAGCAACGTACAAGACTATATCCGAATGGGCTTCCAACAAGTTCATAGCTCGGCCATCTTGGACCATAAACAGCGGGTAAACGGCCCAGAAGTGCAAGCACTTTTGGATGCGCTTCACAGAGCGTAATGGCACCCACAAGAGATTGAATCCCTGGCTGAATTGCCGTGGCCATCGCGCCGACATGAGGGGCTTCGTCCGGCAGAAACTACGATTTTAAGAGCGCCTGAACATCGATCAATTCCGGGTCTTCGCCTCCCCTAGCGACGGCATATTGGAATCCAGGGCGCAAGGCGTAGGCGCCCGTTCTGCCCCGCTTATCCAAAGCGATAAAGCCAATTTGCGTGTCTTGAATCCCCGCCTGGCGTCGCTCGAAGAATTCGTAAATCTTTTGGACGGCCCGTTCACAGGCCACTTGGGGGCTGAAGCCTCGTTCCATTTCGGAGACGACCCGGTAAGAACCCACCACGCGAATAACCTCTTCGCCATGCCCCGTGGCCGTCGCAGCACCAATGGCACCGTCTACATAAAGGCCTGCACCTATAATGGGGCTATCTCCGACTCGGCCGCGCATTTTAAAGGCCATGCCACTGGTGGTGCAAATTCCCGCAAGGCGACCTTGTTCGTCCAGTGACAATTGCCCAATGGTGTCGTGGTTTTCAATGTTTACGATGGGCTGGTAGTCCGATTTCTCCCGCCATTTCTCCCATTCGCGTTTGGAATCCGGTACCATTAGATCTTGGAGTGGAAAGCCCATTTCTTGGGCAAACTGGCGTGCGCCCTCCCCCACAAGCATCACGTGTGGGGTCTTTTCCATCACGGCCCGAGCCAACGAGCTCACGTGCACCACGTTCTCGACTGCGGCCACCGATCCGATGTTGCCCAAGTGGTCCATACAGCATGAATCCAGGGTAACAAATCCATCGCGGTCTGGACGCCCACCCAATCCCACGGAACGCTCCTTGGGGTCCGCCTCACAAAGCTTCACCCCGGCTTCCGTGGCATCCAGGGCAGATCCGCCAGCACGTAAGACCTTCATGGCCTCGGCCGTGGTCTCCAAGCCAAAGCGCCAGGTAGCGATGGAAACGGGTTCTATATACTCGTTAGAGCGTGCGGCATCCTTCGCGCGTAGGGTTGAGGGCAGTATGGCCGTCATGGCCGCCCCACCTCCTACAATCTTAAGAAAATCACTGCGCTTCATCGGTGGCTATTTTTTTGAATTCATAGGGTGCGTACTTCCAGCCCATGGCCTGGAGGCGTTGGATGTGGTAGTCCATCGCTTGTCGGAAGGCCGCATCTTCACCGGGGCGCTTTCCCCCAAGCCACAAAACTTCCGACAAAGCCGAAGCGCGTGGCTGAACCATGTGCTCGACATGGTCCGAGGTTTCCATGTATTCGGTCCACACATTGGCTTGAGCGCCTAAGATGTACCGGTGGTATTCGGCCGGCACGCCGGCAACTGGATTGAATGCATAGACATCCATCAAGGAATTGAACCCCCCAATGGCTACCGGCTCTTCGCCTGGGTTAAACTGGTAATGGTCAAAATAGAGCGGCTTGCCAGGGGTCATGACCACCTCGTGCTCCATGGAGGCAGCTTGTATGCCTCCTGCCGTGCCACGCCAAGACATCACCGCGGCATTTGGGGCCAACCCGCCTTCTAGGATTTCGTCCCAGCCAATGATGTTTCGACCATGGGCATTGAGATAGCGTTCCATTCGGGTGATGAAATGAGATTGAAGCGCGTGTTCGTCCTTGAGTTTGTTTCGCTCCATCTCCAGCTGGCACTTGGAACAGGACTCCCATCGGGTTTTTGGGCACTCATCGCCACCGATATGAATCAAAGGCGACGGGAAGATATCCATGACTTCGTCCAAAACGCCTTCTAAAAAAGTGTACACCTCTGGGTTCCCTGCGCAATACACATCGTCAAAGACTCCCCATCCATGAGCCACTTCAATGGGACCTCCGGTACAGGATAGCTCAGGGTAAGCCGCCAATGCAGCTAAAGAGTGACCCGGCATTTCGATTTCTGGAATCACCGTAATTCCGCGTCGGCGGGCATAGTCCACTATGTGACGCGCTTCTTCTTGGGTGTAAAACCCACCATAACGCGTGCTGTCGAAACGCTGCTCGCTGTAGGCACCGGTTTGCGACGCTGAACGCCAAGCTCCTACCTCCGTCAACTTTGGGTATTTCTTGATTTCAATACGCCAGCCTTGGTCCTCTGTAAGGTGCCAGTGAAACCGGTTGAACTTGTGCAATGCAAGGTTATCTAGGTACTTCTCGATAAATTCAATGGGCATAAAGTGGCGGCACACATCCAAGTGCATACCTCGGTATTCAAAGGCAGGTTCATCCTCTATATGCACTTGGGGCCATGCAAATCCAAGCCGAATTGGATCCCCCTTTTTTTCAGGCCAATGGGAGGTGGGCACTAATTGCTTTAAGGTGGATAAGGCCGCATGCACCCCTGCATCTCCAGCTGCGAGAATGACCACAGAATCGGCAGAAATATCGAGCCAATACCCTTGAAGACTCAGGGCATCGCCTTCCTCTTTCCTCCAAATGATAGGTAAGCCATCCGCTGACTGCGGCCATTCCTCCATTTCGGCAAAGTCATCTTCTGGAATTCCAACAAACCGGACGGAGCCTTGAACCGCGGTAAAGCCTCTATCGTCGGGAACATCCATCCTTGAGGGAAGAGGCACCAGCGAATCCAATGAAACGGCTTCCGTGAGCTCGGGCGATTCGCAGGCCAACAGCAGCCAAAAGGCGAAAAGAGGCAAGAATTTCTTCATGGATACCTTGGGTTTCCCCTAAAGGTACACAGGAGAAGGCCTAGAAGGTGTAGCGCAGGGCCGTTTGAATGTTTCGACCAGGAGCGTTGATCCCAGAGGCAAAGGTTCGGTACTGCGTATCCAAAAGGTTGTAGACCCCTAATTGCATGGACAAGCCCTGTTTACTGGCAAAGGTCAAGGAGCTATTCCAGGTCACCCAAGCAGGCATTCCCTCAGGTGTGGCATATTGCTCATTGTCCTCACCGTTTAGTTGATATGCTTTGATGTGCTTCCATCCATTGCCTAAACCAAAGAATTCCCAAGACCAGGCTTTGTGCTGCCAGTTCAGGGCAAGCCTGCCTGAAACTGGAGGAATGTGGTCCAGGTTCCCCATGATCGGATATCCCAACATCCCCTGTGTCCCCTGCAGCACGCCATTCATCGTCCAAGGACCGCTCAGAACCACGTTACCACGAATGGAGTACCCCATAATGACCGCCCTCTGCACGTTTTGCTGGGCATAAACGCCTACCATGGCGCCGTCATAGAAGACAGAATCCGAACCATCTACACGGAAGGGCTGTACCATTAGGGCATCGGTCAACGAGGTCGTATACAGGTTCCATTCCAGGCTGTGGCCGGCTTTGAAAATTCGGATGTTCCCAAGTTCCGCAGTGAAAGCCTGTTCGGGACGCAAGTGCGGGTTGGGCACTATCAGCATGCCTGGAGCCATTTCAAAAACCTTGGAAAGGTCATCAATGTTGGGTACACGGTAGGCCGTTGAAACGGTGAAAGAATATTTGTTGCCCTCATTTGGGTTGTAGATCAACCCTATGCTCCCTGAAGCGACCGGCATCCGCTGGTAGATGTATTCAAAAGGAAAGGGGAAATATGTTTTATCCGTGAACTCGCTAAACAACACCGAATTGCCTACGCGAAAACCCTCTGTGATGGTCACTTCATCCGTCACACGGTTAATGTGGGTGGCAAATGCCGCAAGTGAATACATTTCATTCCGTCCACCGGGATAGCGCGAATCAATAGGGGTTTCTGGTCCACCGTTAAATACATCGGACTCCATACCTCTCGACTGAACGGTTTGATACCATCCATCGACGCCCGCACGCAAGGTATTGTTACCCCAGCGCTTCATTGCGTCTGAGTTAAAACCGTTTACCATGACATTCTCCACGCGTTGCTGAAGACTGGAGCGATTGAATTTTCGAGTCATGCGGCTTTCCTCTACATTCTGGTGGTACACCGTCACACTTACGCCATCAAAACCTAAGACGTCCAATGCCTCATGTTTGAAGCTCGCCATCAAGCGCTTTTGGGGTCCATAGTACCAATCTCCATATTTAAGCCCTGTGGTGGAACTGGGATCGGTCATTCGATCGTAGCGGGGAATATTGCTGGAGGTAGAGCCCTGAATATTTAGGGTGTTTCGGCGGTCGGAACGCGCACGATACAGCACTTTCTGAACAAAGTCGTATTGGGTGTACCCACTCCCCTTTTGAATCCACGGCTCTGGGTTTGCCACCAGGGAATCCCCCGATAAAGTTCGGACGGCATACACCTCGCGCATGCCATACAATTCACCGTAAAATGGGTTGATGCGTCGTCCGCCACGAAGTTCCCCAAAATTGGATTCCGTTAACGAAGTGAAAAATCCCCAGTGCAAAGATGTACCTGTAAGCTCCGCATGCTTCACCCAACTCTGAAGTGCGGTGCTGTATTTGGCATAGGCCTGGCCATGCAACTGCCTTTTTTGCGAGAACATGGGGGTCTTCGTCATGAAATGAATCACCCCACCCATAGCATCGCTACCGTACGCATTGGAGGTTGGCCCAAAGGCTACCTCAATGCGCTCTAAAGCCAAAGGATCCACCGTAATGGCATTTTGCAAGTGCCCCGAACGGTAGATCAGATTGTTCATGCGCACGCCGTCCACCACGAGAAGCACTCGGTTCGCTTCCATGCCCCTTAGCACGATAGACCCCCCGCCCAATTGGCTTTTTTGAACGGATATACCCGCTTGATTGGCCAAAACATCCACTGTGGAAGCCGCCATGGACTGTTGAATGCTCTGTCGGTTGATTACGGCTATTTCTTGGGAGACATTCCGTTTCGCTTCCACGGAACGGTAGGCTGAAACCACCACTTCTTTCAAGGGATTGTAAAAGCTATCCAGGATAGGATTGGGCCGCTCAACTTTGGGACGAACCACCAGGAGCTCCACATGGTTATAGCTTTGTATTTGGCCTTGACTAGCCCATGCCACAACTCCAATAAGTACAACTGCGTACAAATGCTTCATACAGGGGTTCCAAATTTGGATGTCCTCATATTTGACCAAATCATGTGCCACTTTTCATCCGCCCTACCTTTATTCCCATGAAAATCCTGCTTTCATCCGCTAAAACCATGGGACATAGCTCCATTGCAGGCTCACAAATGCCTTCTTTTATGGAGGAAGCTATCAAGATGCAAGGCAACATGTCGAAATGGAGTTTGTCAAAAATTGCCTCATTTCACGGCACCTCCCCGGCCTTGAGCGCAAAAATAAAGGAGCGCTTGGCTGAGTGGAATGCCGACAGCCACCTGATGTCCGGCTCTGCCGCTTTGGGGAGTTTTCAAGGAGAAGCTTTTGCCAAATTCAATCTAGAAACGCTGAGCACTGAGGCGCAGGAAAGGGCCTTGGCATCGATTTACATCGGCTCAGGCTTGTATGGGGTTCTTCGAGGTTCGGACAGCATCCAGCCCTATCGATTGGACATGGACCAAAAATGGGGAGGCCAATCCCTGCGAAATTTCTGGACCGTAAAAATCTCTGCGTGGTTGCGGGAGGAATTGCAAAATCAACCCCTGATCAATTTAGCCTCTGCCGAATACTCAGAAGCCTTTGACCGGAGCGGGATGGAATGGATCGATATTGATTTTCTCCAAGAATCCGGTGGAAAACGGAAAGCCGTGTCCGTATTTAGCAAGCAAGCTCGCGGCCTCATGGCGCGGCATTTGTGCGAGCACTATGACCAAGGGGTACATGCCATCCCTCTTTTTACTGCTGAGGGCTACCAATTAGACACTGCCACGTCACACCCTAATCGCTTCGTCTTCGTTCGCTAACGCATTAGGTGGAGGCTTCCATGCGTGACAACCTCGCCTGGAACGTCTGAATTGCCCGCACGGACTACAATGAAGTAAACCCCGTCAGCCGCCTCTCCAGAGCCGATACGACCATCCCAGGGTTCAGTGTAGCTCGCACTTTCATATACTTTCTGTCCCCATCGAGAATAGATTTCCCAGTGCGCCCAATCCACATTTTCGAAGTGAGGCAAGAAACCATCGTTCGTTCCGTCTCCATTGGGCGTAAATACATTAGGGAGTGACACTTCGGGGGCAAAGCGCAGTGGAAAACACAACGAATCTCGGCATCCCCCAGGCACTTCGAGTTCGAAGCAAATTTCCGTTGGACGGTTGGACCATTGGACAGGGATGCTGCCAGAATACCAAGTCGCCCCCGGAGGTGTGTTTAGAATCCAATCCACTGAAGCCGCTCCGCCTGAATTGTATGTGACTGTGACTCGGGTGGAATCCGGAATGTTGGGGCCAAAGGCACCAAGGTTGATTCGGTAGAAGTAGCATGGTTCGGGCCGGGCCGGGTACAACACAGGGGGTTGGGCCAGCGGACTAGTCGGTAAAGCCGCACCCAAGCAACTCGAGGTGGAATCAAAGACCACTTCTAAGGTTGGGGGCGCGGCAATGGTGACCGCAGGCAAGTTCACCGTGTCGCGGCAGCCTTGGCTCGAAACCACCACCAGATTTCCCATGAACGTTCCTTCCGTTGCATAACAATGAACGGGAAAACGCCCGGTGTCCTGACTTCCATCGCCCCACGTCCACTGCCTCCAAATGATGTTGGCGCCGCTGCCGAGGATGGAGCTGTCCGCCCAGTTTACACAGAGTCCTGCACATCCCAGGCTATCTGAAGCGAAAGCTCGGGCCACAGGTTTGGCATATGGCTGAACATTTAATGTGGCGGAGGCTGTACATGAATAAGTGAACTGAATGTCGTCCAACCCAAAGTCGTTGCCCGCCAGTGCGGTGCTTACACTTTCAATGACCACCGCTGCATTGCCCGATGCTGGGACCACAAATGGAAAGGTATAATTTCCCCATACCCCTACGGTGGCCGGGGTCGTTTGGTTGGACCCGATCACCGTACCGTTGATTTTGACCCTGAATTGACCTGCCGGAGTGGCCAAGGTCAGCATCCAAATGGACAAGGTTGCGTTAGACCCCGCGGGCAAGGCGACTGTTTGGGACCAAATGGTTTTAATGCCATTGGTAGACCCATTGATAATCATGTAGTTACCAGTACCCGTGGTGTGATCGCCCCAGGCGGCAAAATTAGGGTGAACGGCATTCGCACTGGGACCCACCGCATACGTGCCTTCGTTCCAGATACTGGTGGCATTGTAAATGTATTGAGTAGAAAAGCCCGTGTTTCCGCTGGAAAAATTCCAATTCACGGCGTTCTGGTTCCCAGAGGTGCTCGAGGTTACCGTGTAGGACATGGCTGAATCCACCTGGACCCATGGATTGGCGCAGGACGAGCAGCTTAAACCCACTGACGGCGACCACGAGTAACTGGTTCCTCCTGTGACGTTGACTTGTACACTGTCACCTGGACAGGTGCTGGCGTTAGAAGGGGAAACGGTCAAGCTACATTGTCCATGCACCTTTGGGACGAAGGCGAGAGCCAACAGCAGCAGCAGCAGGGACCGTAGGACGTTTTCCACCACCCCAAAATACAACCATTTGGGCGGTGCATCGGTTGTATATTTCTAGCTCTAAACAAATCGAAGATGAATCGCCTCCTCCTTTTTGCCTCCGTCATCACTCTCAGTTTGAGCGGATTTGCCCAAAGCAATTTTGTGGTCACCTCGGCAGCAGCAAATTCGGTCCTTCATGGCGCCTTTGACCCAGCGGCGTATGCACTTGGGGGTACTGCCTCACCGCGGTCTATTAGCGCTGCGATTTATCAAGATTTAAACGCGGATAGCCTGAAGGCATACATTGTTCAGTTGGCCAGTTTTGAGAACCGCAATACCGGAAGCGATACCCTGTCCTCAACCCGTGGCATTGGTGCAGCGCGTCGCTGGGTCTACCAATCGTTTCAACGCTTTTCGAGCCAACAAAATGGTCGGCTTATTCCCTCCTATTTTCAATTTGATCAGGGAATTTGCGGCATGGGGCAGCATCGCAACATTTTGGCTGTTTTGCCCGGCACGGATACCGCCAACCACCAAATTATCCTCATTGAAGGACACATGGACAGCCGCTGCGACACCCCTTGTGATACAGCTTGCTTGGCGGAAGGCGTAGAAGACAACGCCAGTGGCACTGCTTTAGTCATGGAATTGGCGCGCATCATGTCCTCCCACGAATATCCCGCGACCTTAGTCTTTATGGTAACCATTGGCGAAGAACAAGGGCTCTACGGCGCAGGGGCATTTGCCCAGTATGCCGACCAAGAAGACTTGCCCATCACCGCCGTATTCAATAATGATGTTATTGGTGGAATTATCTGCGGCCAAACCTCCTCCGCACCATCTTGTCCGGGCGTGAATGCCATTGATAGTACTCAGGTCCGGCTATTTTCAGCGGGAAGTTTTAATTCCGCGCACAAGCAACTCGCACGGTATGTCAAACTTCAATACGAAGAGGAATTGAGCCCCATCGGTGCTGTTCAGGGCGGATGGAAGGGCGTGCCAATGCAAGTTTCGGTCATGGCGGCCGAAGATCGAACCGGGCGTGGTGGGGACCATATCCCCTTCCGCCAGCGTGGATTTTCGGCCATCCGATTCACCTCTGCCAATGAACATGGCAATGCGAGCAATGGTCCTGGTTATACGGATCGACAGCACACATCCGACGATGTGCTGGGCGCAGACACCAACGGCGATGGCGAGGTGGATAGCTTTTATGTAGACTTCCATTATTTGGGCCGAAATGCCTTAACCAACGCCAACGCAACCGTCATGGCGGCCTATGCGCCTGCACCGCCCTGTGACCTCCAGGTGGTGGACTCTTGGACATCAACAAGTGGAAGCTCCACTACGGCCAACTTTGAAGTGTTTAACTGCTCTTATGAGCAAGAAATACGCGTGATGGTTCGAACGGCCTCGACCGAATTTGATACCATGACCGTTGCACTACCTAGCGCCCCGAACACTTTCGTCCGTGGAGTCCCCACGGCAAACGTTTACTTCATCAGTGCCTGCTCTGTTCGAACCTTACCGGATGGCCAAAAGCTAGAGAGTTTGTTCAGTGAAGAAAAAATGGTGTTGGCCGGCCAAATTGGCCTCGAAGAAGACCCAGCAGAATCGGACGCAAGCCCTTTTGAACTTATGCAAAACCGTCCCAATCCCTTCGACGAGTCCACATGGATAGGCGTTCATGTGTCAGCCAACCAGTCGAAGACCAAAGGGGAATTAGCCATCACCGACATGGAAGGACGGCTCATTGAGCTGATTCCCATCACTTTGGAGCCCGGAATGAATGAAGTCCTTTATCGCCATGGCTACGGTCAAGTCGGCACGTTTCTATATACCCTCCGGGTAGAAGGCCAATCGGTTGGGAGCAAAAGGATGATTTTTGCAAATTAGCCTGCCCTAAGCCTGTTTTTTTTGAAGATGACTTAAGTTTCTATAACTTAGGCCTTCAACACAATCACCTAAACGCTTCTTATGATTAAAAAACTAACTCTCAGCGCATTACTTTTAATGGGTGCGTTTGCGATGAACGCGCAAACCGTCATTTTGAACGTAATGAACCCGTCAACCATTGCGGGCTTGTATGACCACACCAACCAGGGCGATGGCTCCGGCTGGGGATTGGCCAATCTCTTAAATCCAGCCGATGCGGTCTTGGATACGCTTGTCATGATGGATGACGGCGACACGAATACGAACAATAGCTACGGATACAATTTTCCGAATAGCTACTGTGGCTGTGATTCTGTAGGCGTGATGAACTCTTCCGTAGATTTCTCCGGAAAGATTGTTCTGATTTCTCGTGGATCATGCCAATTCGGCCTGAAGGCATACCTCGCTCAACTTCGTGGTGCCGTAGGGGTGATCATCTACAATGCATTCTTGGATTCAGACCCATCTGGCGGCCTCACCAATATGTCTGGTGGCGACTATGGTATGGATGTCACCATTCCCGTGGCATTTGTAGCGAATGGAACTGGTCAAACCCTGAAGGCTCAAGTGGATGCGGGCACCCCCGTGGTTGCATTCTTGGGAGCTAAAGTCGGAGCCTTCTCCAATGACTTGGCGATGACCTCTGACAAGGTCTTGTCTCCTCCTCAAGCGGCACGTCCTCAGCTGATTTCTGCGGACTCCAACATGTACAAGGTGCCACTGGGCTTCTGGATGCGCAACGATGGTTCAAGCAACCAAACCTCAGCCTTCGCGAGTGCTGAAGTGACCTACAACGGCAACAGTGTTTACAGCAATACCACGAACACCTTTGGTCTAAACATTGGGGACTCAAGCTATATTTCCTTCCCTCCTTTTGCCCAGACCGCTTACCCGAATGGAGAGTATGTCTTTACATACACGGTGGGCATTTCTGGTGGAACGGATGACTTCCCTGCGGACAATGTGATTTCTTACACCGTGCGCGTTAATGATAACATCTTCTCCTACGCACGGGTGGATGCAGACTTCCAACCTATCGACAACAACTCTGTTCGCCCAAGCTCTTTCTCTTATTGGGCCCCCGCTTTGCATTTCTACCACAGTGATGCCTCTGAAATGACCTTGGATGGTGTCAAGTTTGCTGCCTACATGACCAATGGTGATTCCATTACGGGACGTGCGGTGGATATTGCGGTTTATGAGTGGGATGATTTCTTCTTTGGACTCAATGACCCAGGTATCAGCACGAGCACCTTGTCCAACAACCCCATTTTGTTGGAGTCATTCATGTTCATGGACGAATACCAGGACACCGCGGTGACGCACATGTTCGCAAGCCCCATCCCAATGGCTAACTACCAACGCTATGTGGTGGCGGTGGTTTCTGCTAATACGGACATGTACATCAACTTCTCGCGCGATCCAGCCTACACCTTTAACGACCAACAGTCAACGGCTCAGCCTGTGGATTTATTGATGGTTGATGGAACATGGTCTGAAAATGGCTGGGATGGGTATGTTCCCACGATTCAGTTGATCATGGGCCCCAACAACATCTCCGTGGACGAGACGAATGTGGAGATCAAGCCCTTCCCTGTTCCTGCCTCACACATCTTGAATGTGCCGATGGTGAACATGGTGAACGAAGGCAGCCTTCGCGTCTATGACATGGCAGGTACTTTGGTGTTGAGCCAAGATGAATTGCAGAAAGACGGCAACGTCCTAAAGGTGGACGTAAGCAGCCTCCCCTCTGCAACCTATGTCTTCCACATCCAATCTGTAGATGGACGTGAGTCGACCTTCAATGTAGTCGTGGGCCGTTAATACGCCCTTCGCTCAAAGAGAAACGCCCGGGGAAACCCGGGCGTTTTTTATTCTTCACATTTCGCTGCGGTTGAGTATGGCCAAAGCGGAACCCCCCTCTAGAAATGGTAATCCACAATAAAGCTGGCATTGAGCATGTTCACCGTATTTACCTTGACATGGTCAGGTAACGTACGATCCTGGCTCCATTTGTAGGCGAACATCGTGCGAAGTTTCACTCCTTCCCAAAATCCGGCAAGGGCGTCCGCCCATTCAAGATAAACCTGGTTGTACGAGGGTGTTTGGTATTTATTTCTCGTGAAGTCGTCCCAAGCTGGCAGCAGATACCAGCCCGCCGCTGCAATCCACTCTTGGTGTTGGTGCTGGTAATCCCATTTCACCGTGGTGGCCCACATGTTCGATACGCCCTCATTGCGCTCCCTCGGAAGGAAGGTGAAGAAGGGATCGCGACCCCACTCACGAGGCATGAGGTATCGACCGTCATCGGTAATCCGAGTCCCATTCAACGTCCATTCTGTTCTGCTTTCACTGGATTCCTGGACAAGACCCAATCGCCCACTCCACACCTGGGCAAGATGATTCACAGGCAGGTAGGCCTTTACTTGATCTATATTGCCGCCATCCCCCATAGCTGTTTGCCGGTAATAGTGTAGCCCCATCAACAGGCCACCATCTATGGGCGTATGATCCAGCCCAACACGGTGGGTTTGAAACACCCCAGGGTACCACATGTGGTAGCCGTGGGTCGTCCACCCACGCCAAACCGGACTTTGAAAATGTAGGAGACCGATGGCTTTCGCTCCTGATTCTATGGCGATCTCATGCTTTTCCCCCGTCTCGGGATGACGGCCCGAGCCATATAGACCAATGGATTCAGAAAGACTGTACCACTCTACGGTAGAGCGCGGAGAAACCGCCCAAATCGCCATTCCCTCAGCCGTCCAGTTCCGGAACATTTTATGATACACCAATCCTTCTTCGGTCGTAGGCCGCATTCGTCCATCTTGCTTGTTGAAAAACGGTGTCTCCAACGTCTGTCGACCAAATCGAACGCCTTCAGACGCCCATTTCCCTTCGATATATAAATCTTCGAGTCGTTCTAACCCCACGGTATTTCCCCGGTTGGTTATATCATATTGACCAATTTCATACCGGTTTCTCAAGCCATCCACCTCTTCATCCAGCTCCGTGGAGGCCATCTCAAAAATAAAGAAGCCCGACAGAGCGATGCGCCAATGACCTACCGGGGCAGTGATCAAACCTAGCTCGCCACCCTGAGCCCACGTGGCGTCATCACGGAGCGACCCTTGATTCCAGGTGGTCATGCCATAACTCCGACTATGAAATCGCCAGGTGCCATGTTGCAACCAGGCATGGATGCTTTCATAGCGCTCCCCCGAAGAGATGGAATCCACCTCCCAATGCGACTCCTCCTGGCCCATGGCTAGAAAAGCCTGAGCAAAAAGAAAAGCGGCTAGGCCGCTTTTCATACGATGTCTGCGTGCCATTTACACAAATTGATAATCTACTCCAGATACTTGAGTCAATAGTGTTTGAGATGCGTCCAGAACTTTCGCCGCCATGGGAGGCGTGGGCGTTACGGGGCTATTGACTGCGAGGTATTCCTTGATGACCTCGTGCAAGGTAAAATCGCGCGTTTCCGCGTTTTTCACGCCTTTAATTCGGCACAGAATGTCATCGGGATCGCCATCGCGCTCACAGGCCGATAGCGTGTACATGCGTGACAACTCGATAGGCTCGCCGTGAATCAAGGCTTTTTTAACACGCTGCCCTTTGGGGGCAAAGGCCTCAAATTCAATGGTCATGCCTTTGAACTTGATCACCCATCCTCCAAAGCGTTCGGCCGCCTCCTTGGCAAACACGTTATTCAGTTCTTTTTCCAACCACTTCTTGATCTGCGCTCCGTTGGCCTGCGCCGTCCGAACATTGGAGTCCACCGGAAGCATGTCGTAGAGGTAGCCGGCCGTGATGGGGATATTCCCCGTCTCGTCCGGCGTCGTACGAGGAGGACAGAAGCGGAATCCGTTGGACAGGACCACGTCTACCTCTTGAAGTTTCCAATCCAAGGCATTGAGGATCAGGGTATCCATGGGGTTCTCAATGACAAAGTAGCGGTAGAGTGGCAAGGTCGAATATCCAACGATGGTTTCGATTTCGTCTTTAAAAGGCGCTTCGTTTTCCTTGATGATGCTCGCCATTTTGGCATCTGCCGGGTACTTTTCCGCATTGACCTCATCCAGGGTGTAGGTGTCCTCCACCAACTTTCCATGCTCAAAACGCATTTCCAAGCGGCCGACAAAAGAACCGAAGGCCCCTGGCTCCACAACTTTGGCATACTGGCACTGAATGGGCACGCGCACGCGCTCGTGGGTGTCGCCGCCCAAGATGTAGTCCACGCCCTCGCAAACTTCCAAATTGGCCAGGGCAATCTGCTGCGACAGCCCCATGTGGGCAATAACAATGACCGCCGCACACTTCTCTTGGTTGCGCAAGACGTCCACATAGTGCTTGGTGTTTTCCTCCGGCTTGGTGTACACAATGCCCTTGGAATAGTTGGGGCTTTGGCGCACCGGTACCAAATGGTCGGTGTAGCCCAAGAAGCCAATTTTCACCCCATTGACCGTCCAAATATGGTAGGGCGGAAAAATCAGCTCCCCCTTCTCCCCGTTTCCGGCATCGTGGTACATGTTCGCGCAGACCTTGGGCGCATGAAGCGAACCCAATAGTTCTTGCATGGCTTGCTTATAATAGACGACCTCCCAGTTGCCAGGGAGGTAGAGATCATAGCCCAAACCATTCAAAATGGGCACCATCGCCTTTCCGGTTGTCTTGACACTCAGTTCGGACCCTTGGAACATATCGCCCGTATCAATCAAAAAGCTGTGGGCATGTTTGGGTCGCTCTTGCTTGAGGTAATTAGCCAAATGCGCATAGCCGCCCGTTTTGCGGTACACGGCCTGTTCATTCTCCCAAAAGAGTTCATCGTGGGGGTGGACTTGACAGTGCACATCAGTGGTTTGAAGGATGGCTACGGTAGCATTGCCGCTGCCGTCGCCTTGATTGCCCGAATGGCTTCCAGTGTCCTCGTTGGAGGCGTCGTCTAAGAGGGTTTGCAAGCCTTTAAAGGCGGCTACAGAGCCCAGTGCACCGGCACCAAGCAAGAAGGATCTGCGTTTCATCGTATGAGGTTCGTATCGTTCGTATAAAGGGAAACTGCTCAGGGTTGACCGTTGGCCATGGATTCGAGTTTGGCTTTAATCGGGCCAAAGGGGCCAAACTTGTGCTGCTCTTCCGTGAATCCATCCGCATAGGGCCCAAAGGGGTGATCAAAGGGTTTTTTTGAAATATCTGGCCAGTCGTCCGAAAGATCTTTGCGCGGACGCGGCTGTGTGTTGACCCAGGCCGCCACATCCCACGCTTCCTCATCCGTCAAGTCCGGGTCATCATGGTTGATGCCCAAGGGCATATTCCACTTGACGTATTTGGCGAAATTGGACATCCGGTACAAGCCCGCACCATCGTTGTAGGACAAGGGGCCCCACAAAGGTGGATAAGTATAGACCCCCTGCGCGTCCTTTAAACCTTGGCCATCTGCCTGGTGGCAGGAAACGCATTTTTCTTCGTAGACCACCTTCCCATGGACTGGGTCAATGGGGCGATTGAGAAACGTGAGCTCCTTGAATCCTGAACCCGCCGGCTTCTCCCCTTTGGGCACGTCCTTGCCCAAAAACTGAATGTAGGCCGCCATGGCTTGCATTTCTGGGGAGTCTTTGTCCAGTGCCGTGCCGTTTAAGCTGCGTTCGAAGCAGTCGTTGATGCGTTTGTACACATCTTCGACTTGGCCGGAGCGCGCACGCATCTTGGGATAGGTCGCAGCGACGCGGGAGTAATTGTTTCCAAACACTTTGGTCCCAGCATCGAGGTGGCAATTCTGGCAATTCAAGCCATTGGTCTTATTCGCTTCGATGGCCCCCTCAGGACCAAAATATTCCGCGGTGTGCGCCACCAACTCTTTGCCGTAAAGTAGCTGAGCCCGCTGCGCCGAATCTCCAACCGCCATGATATCGGGGGCTGTCCAAAAGGCCTCCACCTCTTCATTCGGCAACCCTGAAGGGGCGGACGTATTCACCTCTGCACTTGACTTTGCGAGCCATGCGCTCCACCACCCTTGAGGCTGAGTGAAGTACGCGATGTACCCCAGAAGCATCAGACAGAAGAGCGTCAGAAACCCCGCCAAGGCCAGTAGCTGCCGAAGCAGCTTTTGGTACGCTACAGGGATAGGCGATTCAGGCGATTTCATGGGCGATTAGTGGGGAAGCTTATCCCGCAAAACACCGTATGCATAGGTTCCCAACACGGCAAAAAACAGAACGACCAACATCGAGGTCACACCGTAACCAACATTGACCACAATGGGACCGGGGCAAGCGCCACTCAGGGCCCAACCCAAACCGAAAAGGGTTCCGCCGAGGATAGACTTCAGCATTTTAGGCTCCTTGGCGGCAAACTCAATGGGTTGGCCGCTCAGGTCTTTGAGATTGAATTTCTTGATCAAGAATACGCCTATCACGCCGAGCACGACGGCCGTTCCGATGATTCCATACATGTGGAAGGATTGGAAGCGAAACATTTCTTGAATGCGGTACCAAGACATCGCCTCGGATTGGGCCATGATGATCCCAAAAATGGTTCCGGCCAAAAGGAATTTGAAAAATTTCATAGGACGTGTCGTTTTAGTAGATGTATGGGAAAAGAAGGTGCGTCATCACGAGGCCCCCGATAAAGAAGCCGATGACTGCCACCAAGGAGGGCAACTGCAAGTTGGAGAGTCCCGAAATGGCATGCCCCGAGGTGCAACCCCCGGCATAGCGGGTACCAAAACCTACAAGAAATCCCCCTACAGCTAGGACCAAGAATCCTTTGAGCGTCATGAGTGAACCCCACGAAAAGACCTCTTCGGGCTGCATTCCCGTAGGAGCTGCAAAGCCTAGCGCGTCTAGATCCCGAAGGGTGGCTTCTGAGAGATCAACGGCGATTCCTCCGTGCATAAACTGGTAGGAAATCCAACCGCCCAGCGCGGCCCCTACCAAGAAAGTCAAGTTCCAGGTATTCTCTTTCCAGTCAAAATCAAAAAACTTGACACGGCGTCCAAATGTCATAGCACAGATCGTGCGCAGATTGGAAGAAAAGCCAAAGGATTTCCCAAAAAAGATCAGGGAAAACATCACCGCGGAGATCATGGCACCAGAAAACCACCAAGGCCAGGGATTCAGTAAAAAATCAATCATGTTCGTTGCGTGTTAAGGTTTGTATTAGGTTGTTCTAAAGTAGGACCCAAAAGCGGGCAAGAAGGTGATGTTGGTCACACGGACAAGTTCCGGTGCCGCATTAAAACAAAACTAAAGGCCTGGACTCCTCCACTTGGGGTATGGTGGATGGGTTCATCGGATTGAATGAGGACATAGTCTTCGCGAAATAACGCAGCCAAGGACTCTGGGCTGTAGCGCCGAACGGGAAGTCCACTGCATTTTTCGGGGCCCTTGGTACTGAATGTGCCGATCAACAGATAGTCGGGAGCCATTTTTTGAAGATTGCGCACATAGCCCTCCACTTCTGCCGGGTCTGTGAGAAAGTGAAAAACTGCCCGATCATGCCAAAGCCCAATGGGTCGTTCCATGGTGTACTGCAAGACATCGCAGACGCGATATTGAATGGCCTCCCTTGCTTCCGGACTGCGCAGTTCACTTTTGGCTTGCGCCATGGCCCGCATAGAAATATCAAAGACCTCGATGCACGTATGTCCTGCCTCAACCAAGCATTCCGCCAAAGCGGAGCGACCTCCACCGCTGTCTACAATGCATGCCTTTGGATCCAATGGCAGTGTACGTATCCAGGAGAGGCTCGGCTCGGGGGATTCTTGGGTCCAAGAAACGTCACCAGGTGTCTTCGACTGATAAATCTGCTCCCAGTGCTGGCGAATTGTTTGGGCTTCAATCATATATCAAACTTGGGGCTAGTCTTCGAAATGCATCGTGATACAGGTCACATTTGTACTTTCAAGCGATGAATCTGCTCCCCTACACCCAACCCGCCGAATCCCGAATTGGTCACGTTCACCTGAAAGTCAGTGATTTGGACCGATCGATTGCATTTTATGAAGAGGTGATGGGTTACACTTTAACCCAACGTTTTGGGACGCAGGCTGCTTTTTTATCCGCTGGTGGGTACCACCACCACATTGGGTTGAATACCTGGGAGAGCCGAGGCGGAGCCCCTGCTCCTAGCGGCCATCCGGGCCTTTACCACGCGGCCATATTGGTGCCCACCCGGGAAGACTTAGCCGAATTTCTGCGGCACACTATCGCACTGGGCTATCCCTTGGAGGGGGCTGCCGATCACGGCGTATCCCATGCACTGTATCTGCGGGACCCGGATCAAAATGGGCTGGAAGTCTATTGGGATGTGCCGGAAGCACTCTGGCCCCGGGATGCGGCTGGCGCGCTTCAAATGTTTTCGAAGGGCTTGGATCTTCAAGCCTTGGCGCATCTTTGAGGAATGTCAAATGCTAAATTTCTGGAAACAGGGGAAGTTAGGGGATTGAAGGCACTCAACAAGTCGGGCTAAACTTCATCATCACCTTGTATCCCTTGACTCTCAACCATTTCTACTTTTTCATTGTCTTTGTTTCGCAAGCGAATTTTAAATTGGACTCGCCTATTCAGAGACCGACCAAACTCCGTCGTATTGGGCATCACCGGATCTCTTTTTCCTTTAGAACCAATTTCCAAGTAGCCGCCTAGATTTAGCTCCGCCACGAACTTTTTTACAGAATTCGCTCTTCGCAATCCAAGGGCATCATTGTAGACATCTGTACCAACACTGTCACAATGCCCTGTTATGACTAAAGAATCGACCAAATAATCTTTTAGTAGATCTCGGAGTACTTCCATTTCAACCACGGCTACTTTCGAAAGTCGATCTGAATCAAAGTCAAACAGTACATTGTTTAAGTTGAATTCAAATTTCTTTTCCTCAGGTACTTTCTCAAGTGAAATGACTTGTGTAAACTTTTGGGTTTTCTTGAAATCATCTATGAATACTCGGAGAGACCGTGGAATGTATCCCTGCGCACTGATTAAGACACCCACTTCTGTACCATCTTTTGGGAATACAAAATGGACCTTCCCATCTTCAACGTTAGAGTTATAGAGGATTTCATCTTCATTCCTGGCGAAAATACTCACCCTACAGGGAAGCGTACCTCCATCCTTAAGGTCTTTGATAAAGAGAGTCACATACAAACTTGGGATTGGCGTAAAGTCATTTTTTGACTGAATGCGGGATTGGATTTTATTCGCGTACAAATAGGCAGAATCCGCCTTCACGGAATTTAGGGAGACGCGCTGCGGACCAACAACATCCACCGAATTTTTTCGTTTTACTGCCTTGGATCCCGGCATGACTTTGATGATTTTGTTCAAAAAGTCAAATGCATCCTTGGACGTCTTGAATGTCTCCATAATAACGGTGAATCTCCCTGTGTCTTTCACATCCGTGACTTGTTGCGGATTAGTTGGTATCACTTGGATGTTACCATTCATTTCCATCTCTTGGCTCATTCCAGGAACAGCGACCGCATTCAAACTATCAATCTGATAAAAAAAAGAGTAATCCCCTACCTTCATTGAATCCAAAGATTCTTTGTTGGTATTCAAATCTTGAATGGAGTATTGGATGAGCTTTCTGGATTGATTTTGTTTCGAAGCGTACGTGACAAAAATGCGGTCATTTGAATTTAAATAGAAGGCCAGCAGATCCTTCTCGGCAGAATTAATAGGATATGGGAATTCGATCCAACCCGCCTCAGGATCTTGATATTTTGAGACAATTTTACCTGTTTGCTTTTTCACAAATAGACCCATCCATTTCTCCATATTAGACATGGCCATAACCAATGAATCTTCACCCCCGTATAGAACTTCACCTTTTAACGTTTCGTTGATGATATTGTAGCATGTAATTCGAACCTGATTGCCATCTACTTTTCTAGTATACCACAGCCCATTGTCATACCATCCGTTTTGTGGCAAACTTGTTTGCCATGATCTAGATTGACCTCCCTCTTTTCCAAATAATTCAAACCCATTCACTTTTATTCCAACACCAAATCGAATTTCGGTTTCGAACAGAATTGAATCTTTTAACACCCCAAGAATTCGAGAGGATGTATCCACATAGAATTCCGAATAACCATTAAGAGCCAATGTTGTGTCCTGATTTGAAAATCTCAACGATACCGTACTGTCTTGTATAGTCGTGAGGAAAAGTTTACCCTTTGCGCCGAAAAACAAACTTTCATCTCTAGCTAGCTCCTCCAGCACAACCTTCTCCTCCAAAAGGTTCTGACTGTAGGCTTGATTTGTTAAAATCAGGGCAAGGAAAATCCATAATCCTTTAATCATACCAATGGTCATTTAAGTGCTTCAAAAGAGAAAGCGTGTTAGGTTTCAAACCTGGGCATTCTACAAGAATAAGGGTTTCCGTATTGATTTTGTAACGGGGCAGTCCGACTTCTACATGTTGCCTCAAAATGCTCTGATTTAGCGCGATTTTCTGCACAATTTAGTTTAAGCAAAAAGTGGTACGGCCTCATCGATTTGCCTTGGATCCAAGAATTTCTCCAAACTTGGATCTCTGTACCTTCGCAGCCTTAGGCCTGCCCGCCTGAAGTTGCGCCGCCTGAACGGGGTCCTTTATTGTGGGACTTGCCTCCACGGAATCCCCCTGATTTGCCTCCACTTCGGCCGCTTGATGCGCCTCCACCAGGTCGATTCGGTCCTCCAGAACGTCCGCCACGGCCGGCACCGCGGCCATTTGGGTTCCATTCGGGGGCCTCTCCAAGGTGCTCGGGCGGGCTCAACTTCTCAAAGTCACGCTCAATCAAGCGTTCAATCTTGGTGAGCTTGTACATGTCTTCGGGACAGACGAACGTAATGGCCATTCCCTCCGTTTTTGCGCGGGCGGTGCGGCCAATGCGGTGGACATAGTCTTCCGCATCGTTGGGAACATCGTAGTTGATGACCAGGTCAATGCCTTTGATGTCAATGCCGCGGCTCATGACATCCGTAGCCACCATAATTCGGGTACGTCCCGCCTTGAAGGCACTTAGGGCCTTCTCCCGAGCATCTTGCTCGTAGTCCGACGACATGCCTTGCACCGAATAGTTGCGTTGGGCCAGCTTCCGTGTGAGTTGTTCCACCTTGCGCTTGGTGGAGCAGAAAATAATAATGCTCGTAAATCCGTCTTTGTCCTTCAACAAATGCTGGGTCAAGCCGATCTTTTGCTCTTCGTGGGCCAAATAAATTTGTTGGGTGACCCCTTCGGCGGGCTTGGAAATGGCGACAGAAATTTCTGCGGGGTCGCTGAGGATTTCTTTGGCCAAATTTCGAATCTTTGGCGCCATCGTGGCTGAAAACATCAGGCTCTGACGTTGTGCCGGCAATGTTTTGATGATGCGAATGATGTCATCGTAAAAGCCAATGTCTAGCATGCGGTCTGCTTCATCCAAAATCAAGTGCTTGACCTCAGAAAAGTCCACATTGCCTTGCTCCATGTGTGAAAGCAAACGGCCCGGCGTGGCAATAATGATGTCGGCGCCGCCTTTTAGGGCCACGGCTTCTTGATCCCAAGCTACCCCATCTCCTCCGCCATAGACCGCATGGCAGGTCGCCTGCGCAAAGTAGGCCAAGCCCTGAATCTGGTGGTCAATTTGAATGGCCAATTCCCGTGTTGGGCAAAGGATCAAGGTTTGCACCCCGCCTACCGCACTTTCTGAAATGTGATTCAATATAGGGAGGACAAAGGCCGCCGTTTTTCCGGTGCCCGTTTGTGCGCAGCCGATGACGTCGCGTCCTTCGAGGATAAGGGGGATGGCTTTGTCTTGAATTTCGGTCGCATCCTCAAAATTCATGTAGTAGAGGGCATCTAAGAGGGCGTCGTTGAGACCAAAATCTGTAAACTTCATCGCTGGTGTAGGAGCTATTGCGCGTCATGCCGCCCGGTGCGGCGTCGCAAAGGTAGCGCTTTGTCGCCCGCCTTGGGGGGCTGCACATGCGTAGCCAGCATACATTGGGCCTCTGCGCGGGCCTCCGGTGTTTTTTTACCCGGCATACGGCCTGTCAATCGGATAAAAAAAAGGGGCCACATCGCTGCGGCCCCTTCTGCTTTGCATCCGTGGGATTATTCACGAATCAATTTGAGCGTTTGGGTTCCATGGTCCGTTTCAACACGAACAATGTAGGAGCCACCAGGCCACAAGTGCGAAGGCAGTTCAACCTCACGGGCAGCTGCAACCGTTGACTCATAGATTGGGCGTCCCAAAATGTCCATAACGACCACTTGATTGATTTTTGCGCCCTCTACACGAATGTAGGCGGCCCCCGACGTAGGATTCGGGCTCATCGCGACAGACATAGTCATCGGTTCATCTTGGCCAACTGAATACCCAACGGCATTCATCGCGTTGGCGACACGAGGCATCGTAAAGGCCATTACCGTATCGATGTACACTAGGGACTGCGCCTTGATGTTCGGATTGGTTTCATTCGCCGTCAGCGGATCGTTTCCATCCCACCAATCCCATGGGTTGGCGTTGATGCGGAAAGGCATCGTAGCATTCGGGGGAAGCATATTGAAGGTGTAGATATTCTCTTGGTTCCCGATGTTATGGGGATTGGAGCGTGCCTTTGCGGAATACGGGTCCATTAAGGAGGAGGCATTCAAGACACTGTTGTTGCCAAACGTATTGGCGATTTTGACCGCAGTATGACTACCGGCGACTTCAACAACTGGAAAGAAGGTTCCCGCAATGGGAACGTTCACCATTCCTCGGTAATAGGGCGCAAAGAAGTCGTAGCGGCTATGAAAGGACACCATTGGGGCGTCACCCTGAGCGACCCACGCCGAGTCTCCCAATGCGCCACCCAAGTTGATGACCAAATTCACATTATGTGGAATCCCTGCATACAAGGGAATATTCCGTCCCGGCTGATTCTGGTCCACCAAGGGTAATCCGGTAACAGGGTGTGTGCCAATAATGGTTGCTTCCCCGCCATATCCGTCCCAGTCACCGACCACTGCGGTATCTATATAGGGGTCACCGGCACTGACAGCGTTTCCGAAGATGCCTGTTCCCGCCGCAGAATATTGGAATTTCGTGGGGCTGGCCACTTCAGAATAATTGTCTATCGAGGCATAGGCCAAGGAGATGTATCCACCTGATCCAACACCCATCAGAGAAATAAAGTTGGGGTCTACGCGGTATGGGTCACCAAAAACGATTTTCGATGCGCGAATGGAGCGCACGCCCACTTTGGCGTCTTGAACCGCGTTGTATACGGCTAAGAGGTTCGTGCCACGTCGTAAATCCAGGTTGGTCGAGTTCGCCAACCAACCCAGTCGGTAGGAGGCCGAAAAGACCACAAAACCGCGACGAGCAAAGCGGTTGGCGATTTCTGTAATGGCCGAGTCTTTGCGCGAGCCCATGGGTGAAGCCAAGCCTTGAGGCAAAAAGGAGCCCGTATGAAGAAGTACAATGACCGGGCGTGATGCGACCGCATCGACTGCCGTATCCGGCATATAAATGTCCGCATACATGGGGATAACCATTGGGCCACCCATGGCCGCAGGCACGTATTGGCTAAAATTGTAGCCGTAGGCCACATCTGGAATGTGGGTAATTTGGGAAGAAGTGAACACTTCATCCAGGTAGCGCTGTTGGGCTGAAGCACTTCCTACCACGAGGAAGCTCAAGGCCGTGGCGAGTAAAAAGGAGTAGGTTTTTCTCATAATATTAGTTGTGTTTGAGAAGGTAATTTACGATAACAAAATGAAAGTTAGAAACTTACTGTCGCACTTAGGTAAATTAAGCGCCCCACAGCGGGACCGCCATACACTTGAACCACCTTGCGATTGAGGACATTGCTTGCACCCAACTTGATGGTCCTGTCCCCTTCATTGTTCGTCCATGTCACCTGTGCATCGGTTAATCGGTAACTCGGAATGGCCCCAGTGAATTGGGGAGAGCCTTCAAAAACAAATCCCTCGACCCATTTGTGGCTAATTAAGTAACCAACACTCCCCTGCCGAATTTTCCAGTCCAAATCCCGTGCAGAAAAGGACAGGTTGTATTTGTGTTCTGGTGTATTGTAGGCCGGAATGATGGGGTCATCGGCCCCAGCATTTAATACGTTCCAGCTGTAATTTCCCGCCAAGGTGTAGCGCTTGAAGTAATAATTCGCCCCGACGCTAAAACCCTGTGTTGTGACCGTTTGTACCGCGTTGGATGCGATTCGGTAAGCCTGGGCCGATTTTAAACGATCGGCCGCGCTACCGCCCGGATCATCTTCGATCTTCAGGGCGACATGGTATCCGATAAAATCATCGTACCAACTGTAGTAATAGGTGGCGTCGACATAGATTTTTTCCCACCATGTATCCCGGTATCCGACCTCCACGCTCTTCACTTTTTCGGGCCGAACCCCGGCGATCGAATAATAATCCCACACCCAACTTGCGCGCGCTTGCGGCGAGCCGGCAAGGAAATCAGACACATGGTCAATGGTCACCAAAGAATCATAGCCGTTCAAATTTCCCAAGAGCAGGGCGCGTCCAACATTGTAGTAGAGGTATTGATCCTGTAGGGTCGGATTTCGGATTGCCGATGTGAGCCCTACACGCCAAACGGCATGGTCGTTGGGTTTGTACACCATGGAAACAGCGGGGGAAATCAACCATCGGAAGTTTTGGTTCTTGTCCACGCGGATGGATGCATTCCACAAGAGTTTTTCCGTTTCTTTCTTGTGTCCCGCAAACAAGCCAACTTCTTGCACCCGAAGTTGCACATTCCCTGTGTCGCTAAAGATGGTACCACGTGAGTTCGGTGCAAAGCGGCGATAGTTTCCGCCCACATAGAGGTTCCCCCAGGTCCCCATATCGAGGTTACGCTGGCCTTGAATATGGGCTAGTGAAGACCGGTCAAAAAACTGGCTACCCCCTTCATGGAACGGGGTGGTGATGATTTTCTGTTTGAGTGCCTCAAAGGCTGCTGTTCCGGGAATCAACGTGCTATCGGGATCATAGGCCCCATTGATCCACCCTCGATTGCTCTCATGAAAAGAGGCAAATGCATCGGGATACATGGCCCACATTTGAGCCATTTGGTCACTAAATTCCTGATTGGGTAGAGACTCAGACGGGTAGCCCGCCAAGGCCTTGACTTTCGACTTTTGGAAAATGTTCCAAAAAGATCGGTATTGATTGGCCCAAAAGCCTTCATGGAGCACCGAATCCTGCATGCGCAGTGCGGTGAAGTACGCATCATAGGTATTCCCGGCATCCTCGTGTGTGGTGTAGGCTCGAATGAACCAGTCATCCTTTTGGCGAATCTCGATGCGGTTTTGAAGGAACAAAATGTCCTTGAGGCTAAAGCGGTTATCGCCTTGGTATACCGTCGTTCCGCTACCAAAATTGAGGCTATAAATCGTTTCTAAACCGGTTTTTGTACGGTAGTGAATGGCTGTGGCTACTTTGAGGTTCTTGGTGTTGTAATCTACCAGGGCCTCTTCCTCGATGCCCCGGCGATGGTACGTGCCAATCCCGGCATAGGTTTTCACATCTCCGCCGTCGTCGTGCGCTATTTCGTCTCCATAGCGGTTGACTGCATCGTAGCCTCCGGGGTTGGTGGCGGCACTTTTGGAACCATCGGTTGGATTCATGTTGGTCGCCTCCCAATCATTCACGCCCAATGCATAGACATTCAACTTCAGTGCCCAAGAGGGTGACCCATCGGGACGCTTGTAGGCCTCTGCCCAACGAAAGGCAACCTCACGCAGTGCTCTTTCTCCTACCTTGATTTGAAAAGTACTTCCTGGCGTGAGATAGGGATCCCGGGTTTGGATGGCAATCACCCCATTGAATGCGGATGGACCATAGAGTGCCCCGGCAGCCCCTGAAATAATGTCAACATTTTGCACGTCTAGCTCGCTGGCGCCCAAGAAATTGCCCAAGGAAAAATTCAGGCCCGGCGCCTGGTTGTCCACGCCATCAATGACTTGAAGGCTTCGAACGGGACTGGTGCTATTAAATCCTCGGGTGTTGATGATTTTAAAGCCAATGCTCGCAGAGGTCAAATCCACCCCCTTCATATTCCCTAGCGCCTCATAAAAGCTGGGGGCGGCTGCCTCGCGAATACTAATGAGGTCGAGGGCTTCCACCGAAATGGGGGATTGCTTTTGTTTTTCGCTGATTTTTGACGCGACGATCAAGGCATCTTCCAAGACCACAGCACTTGGAGAGAGGGCGATTTCCAACTTCGCCGCGTTTTCTTTCACTTGAACACGGCGTGTTTCGTAGCCAAAGGCAGACACCACGATTTCCGTGGGCCAAGAATTGACGGGAATTTGAAAACGGCCATTCGGATCCGACACCACTTTGGCCCCATTTGGGATTTCAACCAAAGCATTGGGCACGAGTTCACGGCTTCCTTTCTCCAGTATGATGCCCGCGAGATTCTGAGCTTTTACTTGGAGGGTAAGCCCAAAAAGGATGAGGAGTTTGATGGCAATGCGCTGATGCATAGGTCCCTATTTTCGTTTATACCAATCTAGGCAAAATTGTTGAAGCACTCCTTTTATGACCAACCGGCGCCTGGTAACGAACGATTTTTATTAAAGCGAGTCGGGATCTTTTGGGACTTTCCGTTGAACCGCACCAAACTAATTCGTTGAGAGCACCTTGTTGCAGATTTCTCCAAAACTTTAGATGAATATGCAATTTTTGCCATTTGATTAGATGTTTTGATGAATACGTTTAGATGTACGTTAGAATGAACCTT